>JACCDW010007150.1_pt1 | contig 14197 bp, 18 predicted proteins | sample 7449781 | NCBI WGS metagenome assembly JACCDW01 (sample SAMN15323449, study PRJNA562643) | freshwater metagenome | isolation source: river surface water | place: USA:Blue River Watershed | collected 2017-08-18 | reverse complement strand
TAAGGTTAAAAACGCACAACTCTCAAATGAAGCTCTGCAATCACTAAATAATTTAATTGAGCAAGATATAAATGCATCAGTTGCTTTTAAAATTATGAAAGTCGTAAAATTTATTTCATCTATTGTTGAATCTAAAGTTGAAGCGGAAAGAAAAATTTTCGAAAAGTGGACAAAGAAAGATCAAAATGGTGAAGTAGAAAGACCAAAAGATAATGATGGTAATATTGTAAATGATGCTGTTATGATCACAGATGTTGATGCTTTTAGTAAAGAAATGTCTGAACTTCTAAATATAGAAAATGAAATTCCTTTTGATAAAATCAATTTTGATGAGTTACAATTAAAGACTATAAAAATAAAAGATCTTGCAAAGATAGATTTTTTATTTGACGAATAAATCTATTTAAAAAGATTAAAGATTTAATATATATAATAAAATTTTAAATCTTTTAATGTCTTATACTCCACAAACTTATACATTCAGTGCTGCTACTACTAATGAGGCACATTCGGTAACAGACATAACATCAGTTCTGTCATTATTACCAGATAACACATCTAAAGAAATTACACCGAGAGATGTTAGAGATGCTATAGTTTCTACTTGGGAAAGTTCGGTTATAAGATATACTTCTGATGGATCAACACCATACATTGGAGTTGATAGAAATGATGTTAAGGATATAAAATTATTTTTAGGAAAAAAAGAGCTTTCATCATCATCTATCATGTCTTCAATGTTATTGAACTCTGATAGTGATATTTTTGTATATAATCTTAAATCAGATTCTGCTACATCACAGGATACTAAAATGACTTTTTTAGCTGGAACACCTTCTAGTAATTTATTTGCATCTGGTCCATATATAAAAGCTACTTATGTATCATCACCTTCAATGATATCATTGAATTTAGTTAATCCTGCCACACAAGGTAGTATAAATATTTTAAGTGGATTTTCAGCCAGTATTTCAATAAATAATTTATCTTGGCCAAGTCCTAGCTACATATCCGATGTGTTATCTAGTCCGACCACTGCATCTTCATCTAGTACTTCAACACTATTTTTGGCTGTAAGGGCAGGATCAACATTAGAATTAGTTAAATACTCACCAGGTGGAAGTACTTTGGGTAGTGCTGGATCAGCAACCACTATATTAGGTAGTCCTGTTACTGTAAATGGATTTAATTTAGAATATAGTAACTCATCACCTACTATTGCTACTTTTGGAGGTATTGCTTTAGGATCAACCTTTAGTAATGTTCCATTGATTCAGATGATTGAGTCAATGTTATATCCTGATCTTCCACCAGCTGCTATTGTGGTTATAAATACCGCGCTTAATGATAATAACACGTTAGAAAGAAGACATAGTCCTTCTGGTAGTGCTGCAATAACTATAAGTTATACTGTTATTTTAACTAAAAAGACAAGTAATATAACGTCTGTTAATTTGTCTTTAATAAGACATCTTACTGGATTTTCTCCAAGTGGCGGGTGGCCAGTATTAACACTCTCAGGTAGTGGATTAGTAACTTCCTCATTTGGGCCTTATTCAATAGGTATTAATGGATCACAAATATCATCATATACTGATAAAAGTGTATTTACATTTTCTTGTAATCCTAGTGATGGTACACTATCTTCTACATATTCAACATCCTTTGAGTTGGTTTGGCCTTATTTTTATGGATTTTCTACTACAGCTTCTGGTGTCGCAGCTACTATACAGTCATATGCTTTAGGTAGTGATATTTCTTCCGGAAAAATGACTAAAAGAATTGATACTAAAGGTACACAGAGTGTATTTTTTAATGGTTTTGGATATCAACACTTTATGTATCCAAGTTTATATGGAACTTTATCATCTATTTTAGATGGAAATGACTATACTGAGTATACTCATAACTCTACTAGTGTGTGGACATATTCTATAGCCTCTGTTGATAGTCCTAGTTCATACTGGAATGGTAGACAATACTATGTATATAGAAAAACAATTGAAAGTACATCCCCAGTTCAATTATATAAATTTAATTTTTAATTATGATAAATATACAAGATCAATTTTCAGTAAATATAGGATTACCAATAGATAAAAGAATTGTAGCAAATGGTGCAGCTGCAAGAAATAACATTTCATATAAATATGATGGTCTGCTTGTCTTTGATACTTCAGATAGAAGAACATACGTTTGGAATAGTTCTTCAAATGCTTGGGGAGCAGCTGATGTTTCTGGTTCTGGTGTTACAAATACTCTTCCAAAATGGTCCACATCAACAGGGTTAACCTTTTCTAACATTTACATTACAAATGTTACTAATAACTATCTTGGAAAAGTTGGAGTAAATACAAATGGAACAACAATTCAGGAAGTATTTCAAATAAATTCTGCAAATACCTCATCACCACCAATAGTTATACATAAAGGTGCTGCTAACAATATTATAGGATCTAATTGGTATAATAATGGGACTGATCAGTATTTTGATTCATCTATTGGTTCAGGTATTATTAAATTTAGATCAAACGGTGAAATTTGGTTTGCGCATAGAATAAATGGAGCAGGAAATCCACCTATAAATTCTAGTGACACAGTAAGTGATGATGTTTCTCTTATTTTATATCCTGGAACTGCTTTACCACCAAATAATGGATCAATAAGAATTGGAAAAAATACAAATTTTAACTGGGATGGAACTTCTGGGTCTGCTGCCTTTATAAGAGTAAACAACGCTTTTTCTGGACCATCGAATCCAGACTACACATGGTGGTATAATGATCAAGTTGGTTTTTATCATCCAGGAAGCAATTTAATTGGTGTTTCTGTGGCTGGTACTCAAAAAGCAGTATTTAGCTCAACTGGATTGTTGATATCAGCAGGTAATAATATAACTTCACCTCAAAGGCTTTTACATTTAGATGGTGGTAGTGCTGCTGGTACAATTTTACAATTTACAAATGGTACTACAAGTGGAACTGGTGATAATAATGGATTACTAATGGGTATTAACTCATCATCATATCCATTTTTTAAATCTGGTACAAATAATTACCCATATTTATTTATTTTTACAAGTGGAAATACCCATTTAAGAATTAGACAAAATCAATTTGACTTATATTCAAATTCTAATGGTGAAAACTTTGCAACAATAACCGCTTCTAATGGTGGTGGTGGTTCAAGAGTAGTTAGAGGTACTAAACTTGCAACTACAAGTAGTGGTTCAATAACAATCACCGTAGAAACACTATTAGTTCCTAGTAGTTCACACGTTGCAATTGAGGCTACATTTGTTACTTCAAAGGACACTAGTCCTAAACAATTTGTTACTAAAAAAATGATTCACCAATACACTACTAATAGTTCTGGTGTCTTTATAAATCAAGGTGGTAGTATGTATTCTGGAACTTCAATTGCGATGCTTACAAGTTCATCAACTTCTGGAATAAGTAATACAGGTACATTTGATGTATCAACACCAAATCAATTAAAAATGGTTAATACTTTTACGGGATCTGGGTCTGGATCTTCGGTCGTATCTTTTACTGCAGTTATTAGTACAATTAGAGGTCATTAATTTTTAATTTCCTCAAACCACCAATTAAAATATATGAAATTATCACCAGTTAATGTGAATTGTTGATTTTCGAATGAAATTATAATTCTGTCATCATAAGATTTTAGTACTTCTACTTTTGAGTTTTTTGGTAATTTTAGTAATTTACCAGTTTCATTTGAATAACAAATAACTTCATCATTTATTAATTTGAAAAATCCAAATTGTGGTTTAATCCAATTTTTTATAGATTTTATTATAAATCCTTTTATTTTTATTATCCACTCTTTTGTTTGTATTAAATTATGGTCTTTAAATAATTCAGATTTAAGTTCTGGATTATTTACTATATCACTTATAACTCCCCAATATTCATTATCAGATACCTTAAATGATAAGTATACATCATATTTATAAGATGTTGACTTTACAATTTTTATAATCTTTAAATTAGATATAGATTGATCATCAAGAGATAATTTGGATTTTAATGATTTATAAGCAGTTGTTTGTTGAAGAGATTTAGATAATACACCTAATTTAGAAATAGCATTTCTAATTAAGTCTTCATGCTTATCAAATGCATTAGTTGATAGTGATGGGTCATCAACATGTACAGATGCTTGTACAGAATCCGAATTCAGTCTTTGAAGATTAAACTCAGAAAATTCTAAAATAAGATTATTACCTCTCTTTTTCATATTAATATATATTAAAATATATTATTAGTATATATGAGAATAAGAAAATTTAATGAGGATATTCAAGACATATCATCTGATAGAGTTCAAGAGATAATTAAAAATTTATCAGAACTAAGTGTGTATATAAATGAGAAAAGAGAACTAATAGATTCTTTATTAAATGAATTGAATAATTTTCAGGATAAGTCTAAATCTAAAAATGATCAAATAGATGATTCGGTATCTAATTTACAAATAGTAAAGGGTTATTTAGATGATTCACTTGACAAGGTTGATAATGTTGTTAATAATATGAAAGACTATGAACAATCTGGTAGAAAGTTTCTATACTAATTAATGAGTAAATTAGTTGGTAAAAAATCTAAAATTGAACCAGGGTATGTGTGGGCTCCTTATATCATATCATATGACACAACACTAACTAGTAGTTTTGCACCTGCTAAAATGATTTCTTCAAGGTATAAAAATCCTAAAGTAGAAAAGATAAAAAAAATCCTCGAAAAAATCGAGGATTCTAATTTTACTTCAAGTTAGTTAACTTATAAATTGTTTTATAAAAAAGAGCTATTATCTCATCAATCACATTATGTAGATGTGTATCTTCATCTTTAATTGACTTTCTTTCACTTCTTATAAATTCAACTGTTTGTTTAAGATACTCTAAAGACTTCATTTGATTTGTAGCAGATGAGTCAATAATATCATACCCCTCTACAATACCATATTGTCCCTGATATGTTTCTATTAAATCATCTACAAATTCTAAAAGGCTATCATAAAAATCATTTAGTGCGTCATGTTCCCAACCAGAACCCATTTCTGCTTTAACTTGTAAGTGAAATATATGAGCCATTTGTCTTGCCTCAAATAATTTTGAAAAAAACTTAACAGGTGTAGATTCCTCAGATTGTGGCTTTGGTTCTGGTTGTTCTTGTTTAGTTGAGATTTCTTCTGTATTTTTTGGCAATGTTAGCTCTTGCTCGTTGATTTTTTTTGATTTTTGATATTCGGTAAATCTTTTCATTATAGATTTTTATTTTTTTTTATATATTAAGATTCTAAATTGATATCACCTTCAGATTTTTCTTCAATATTTAGAATTGTATAATCAGATTGCTCACTTATACCACCTAGTATAGAATCCCCTATATATCCTGCTTCACCTTCATTTTCTGCCTTTACTAATAATTTTAGCTCAACAGATATTTCATATAATTTTTGATTAGTTTGACTTTCTAATACTTTTGTAAATTTTTTCATAAATTTGCTTTTATATTGTGTGCCTTTCTTTTTATTGTTTGTCCGGCCTTGTTTATTCTTTTTTGCCAATATTTAAAAAACTCTAAACAACTCATCTTTCTTAGAGTGTTTATACTAATTAATGGTTGAACATTTTGATTTTTGCATTCTTTTTCATAAGTTCTTATCCACATTTCTTTAAGTCTATCGGCTACTATTTCCTCAGATCCTTTATAACTCTCATATGTTGATATTTGTTTTAAAAGATCATTATAAAATTCTTGATGATCAAATTTTTCCATTTTATCAGCAATCTCATATATTTTAAATTCTTTTAAATCTCTTTCTGGATATTCTTTTATGAAGTAAAAAATTTCTTGAACATTTGCTCTAACTTCATGATATTCTGAAATGTAAAGATAATAGTTAAACTTATTCCAAAATTTCCAGATATATTTAGGGAATTTCCAAATATTTTCACCAGTAAAGGAAAGTGTTGTATCAAATCCTCTATTTTCTGGTCTAACTATGCTTTTATATTTTAAAGTTCTTATATAGATTTCATAACAATGATTTAGCTCATGGTAAATAGTTGAGTAGATATCATCATCAAGCTTTTGTAAATCCTCTTCTTTTTTAATATCAAATGATTTATTAATATCAATTGAAATTCCTAAATTTACAATAATGCCGTGATCTGTTATTTGTTTTATTGGATCTACAATTTTTGAGTATCCTGACCAATTTTTATTTCCAAAAAATGAGGCTGCTCCACCAGTTGCTAAACTTAAGCTAGAATTTGAGTACTTTTTATCCCAATCTCTATCATTTAAAAATTTAAAGTCTAGATTTAATTCAAATGTTATTACTGGAAACTCACCGTATATGTCTTTATTCGAGGCATTTAAGCTTTGTTTAAGCATTCTGTAACCAATAATGTCTATTGATTTATAAGTTTTTTCACCTGAATTGAAAAAACTTATAAATGCTGACTTAGATCTAACAAATAATATATCACTAAATATTAGTGATGCTTCTGATACACCTAATTTTTCCGATATAAATTGATTAAAAGAAAAAATCCCCATAATCTATATATTAAATGGAGATTTCTTTTTTATTAAGAGATATTATATTAATTTTTGCAATTTAGAATCTCTTAGATCCTGTTGATCAACCTCTACCTGAGCCATTTCGTAGAAATACAAATTAACCATACTTTCATACTTTTTTGACTCCTCTTCATTGGCCATTTCGTGTAGTCTATACTCATCAGGTTGACTCCATTTACTAGTAGATTCCATTTTACCATATTTTTCATTTAAAGAATTGCAAAAATCTAATAATTCTTCTGGATCATCACAGATATCTTCAATATCATATGTGTAATCTGTTATATTAGTGATTTTGAATTCTTTAATATTCATAATCTCTACTTCTTTTCTTGCAGCTTCTTCTGTGAAGAAAATTTTATGTGGATGTCCACCACCACTCTCTGATTGAGAATACACTTCATCATTATATTCAAACCCTCTTTGTAAAACAACGTATGCTATCATATTATATTATTTTTTAAATTACTTACCCATTTGCTAATTTGAGAATCAGCCATTTTTATTATTTCATCTTTAGTATATCCTTGAGTTGATAAAATATCCATTGACATTATTAAACAATCAACTGATTCAAGTAATATATTATTTTTTATTTCTTCTTTTGTTAGATTTGAACTCTTAAACCCTATCATTTTAAGTGTTTCAGCAGATAATTCACCTACTTCTTCTTGTAGTTTACAAACTCTCTCAACTAATCCATATCCTTCTAACTCAGATACATTTTGAATTAATTCATAGATATAATCAAGATCCTCTTTACTATCATCATTTATAGATACTTTTGACATATTATTTTGTTCAAAATGCTCTAAAAGTTGTTGAATTATTAAGATCTCATTAGTTTGTTCTTCTGTTAGTTCAACTCCATAAAGACTATCTAAATATTGATTGTATTTTTTATAATCTTCTTTTGTTTTTATTGGTTGTAATTTCATAAATGAAATTTTAAAATTAATATATAATGAAAATTAAAGCTTATATATGAAGCGAATTAAAATGTTTGAAAAATTTAGAAATGCTTCTAAATTTTCTAAGAAAAATGAGGAATTTATAATGGGTGATACTGAGACTGCTCCTGTAATTGCACCTCCATCAACACCTACCACTACTCCAAGACCTTGGAGACCAATTCCAACTCAAGTTCCAAGACCTGGTACTGAGGAAAATCCAATAGGTACATTTAAAGAAGTTATGGATATTTTCTTTGCTGAGTTGGATAAAATTAAAGATACGCCAGAGGGTAAAGAAATAATAAAAAATTTACAAAGTAGATATGGGAATATTTAAAAAATATATTGACTTTATTAAAGAAGCTTCATTAAAGGGTAATATTGGTGTTCCTGGAGAGGGAGGTACTGAGGGTTCATGGTTAGATACTGTAAATCGTGAGCAAATGGAAAAGGTTAGAGAGTTTGAAAGAACTAATATGAATCTTTTAAGAGATTTTCCACAAATAATTAGAGAGTCTCAAAGACTTCAAAGTGGAAAGGAAAAAGAATTGTCAGAGCTTTGTGAAAAATCATTTAAACAACTATTTGGAACTCTTTTAGACGATGTTACTTTAGACTTTAAAATAAACCAAGAGGCTCGTCAAATGATGTCTAAAACTCCTGAAAAGGCTGAACAATCAAGAATGAATGTTGAGAAAATTGTTGATGAGAGAGTTTTAAATGAGATAATGAAAAGAAAAATATTAAGAACTATTCAGCAAGGAAAAGGTCTAAACTCAAAGGCTCTTTTAAACCTACCACTTTTTAAGGATGGTGTTAAAAAAATTATTGGCGATAGAAATGCCCAAGAATATATTAATAATTTAAATAATATTGTTAAAGTTATGGCATTTTTTGATGCTACACTATCTGAAGCTCAAATTTCACAAGCTATTAAAATGAACGCACAAGGTGCTTGTGATATTAAAATAGAAGAAATTAAGAAGGATAAAGAAGATGACAAAGAAAAAGAGGCTGAGAAGTTAATTAAAGATTTAGAAAGTGGTAAAGATTTAACAGAAACAGATTCTAATATACTTAGTGGTATTAAGACTACTATTAAGGCGAGGGGAGTTGATTTAGGTATATTAATACATGAATCTTTAAAGGGTATTTATAAATTACCAACTCAAATGAGTTTAGAGCATCTTCCGGCTGAAATTGCAAAACAGGTGTTGCAAAATACTGATACCACATCAGATGAGCCACAGGAGTTTAAATATGGGCCATCAATGCAGAAACAATTTGAAAGTGTTATTAATACACATCCTAAAGTTAAAATCATAATTGATAATCTTACAAGGAATATTTTAAAAGGAGAGGGTAGTGAAATTTCTGAAGCTGAGAATGAATTAGCATCTTTTCAGGAGCAATTATTCTTTTATGTTTTTGGTTATTTAGCAGCACTTGGTAAAGATGATCCAAAAGAAATGTTAAAGGTTGTTTATGCAGTTTTAGCAGATAAAAAGAATGATATTGAATCATTATTCTTTCCAATAGTTGCTATTTCAGTTTCTTCTTTAGAACAAGAATTTAAATATCAACAGAGTAAAAATCAACCTAAAGTTGAAGAACCTGTGATTGAAGATCCTAAGAAGACACAATTAACTCTTTCTGAACTTCAAGAGGAACTTGATGACGCTGTTGATAACGAAGATTATGAAAAGGCCTCTCAAATAAGAGATGAAATACAAAAAAGATTTCCAGAAAATAAATAATTAATATGCTATTTAGATATTCAGAATTTAGTAATACTTTAAAAATAAATGAAAATATAGCTGGTGCTAAAAAAGTACTAAAAGATACTTTTGTATTAAATAAAGCATTAGTAGGATTAGATCTTGGATATAAAACAGACACAAGTGGTATGTTTGTTACAGATAAATCTGGTGCACCTGTTGACTTTAATAATTTACCTGAAGAAACTAAAGCTGAGGCTAAGAAAAAATTTCGCGAAATTAAAGTAAGTGAAGAGGAACAAAGACAAATTGATAGACATCCTAAGTTTCAAGAAATTAGAGAATTTTTAGGTGATAAATTAGGATGGGCTCAGTTATTTACATATTTATATTTTAAAGAGAAAGTTGAAATTAATGAATTAAAAGCAATATTTAATGATCTAAACACATATCACGATCTTCTTGGAAAATTGAGAAGACCAATATCTAATTATATTGATACTAATATTTCTAATAATTCTGAACAATTGATTGATGATTTAGAAGACATTAAAAGATATAGAAAACTTAAAAAATTTATTGATGAGTTTAATAGAGATCTAAAGACTGATTACGCACAGTCTCCAAAATACTTTAAGAATCGATTGATAGACATCGCAGCTGCTTTTGATGAATTGGGCAAAGATGAAGAAACTGGGAAAATAGATCCTGAAAAGCAAAGAAATATTCAAAAAAGATTTTTTGATAAAATTGGTAGATATAAAACAGTTAGAGAATTAACAGCTGGTGCTGATTCATTCTTAAAGGCTGAATCAAATGCTAGTACTGCTAAATTTTATGAGGCTATTGATAAATGTAATAAGAAATACGGTGATTACGGTGTTAAAGTTATGTATGATGAGGGTGGATTAATGGTCATGGAGATTAAATCCTTCGCGGCTTGTAAAGATTTATTCTCAAATACATCTTGGTGTATTGCTCAGTATTTAAATCAGTGGAATAACTATGTAGGTAGTGATACTGTATTTAATAAACAATATGCCATATTGAATTTTAATTTATCACCATCTAATAATGAGTCAATTATTGGTATAACAATTGAACCAAGACAGGAAGTTAGAGCATGTCACCTAAAAAATGATGCAGGTGCTAGAAATACATTTCATAGTATTTTTAACAAATTTGAGGATGAATTAGGATTAAAGAGAGGATTTATATGGGAAGGTTTAGTCCCAATGAGTGATAAAGAAATTGACGAGAAGAGAAGAAGAATAGTTGCTAATAGAGAAGTTATTAAAAAGGGATTAACATTAGATCAAGTTAAGAAATATATTGTTGAAGATGGTGCTGATGTTAATGCTGGTAATGGGGCAGCATTAGATAATGCTGTTGCTGAAGATGATATATCAAGAGTCGAATTCCTACTTGACTATGGCGCGTCCGCTAACCTTCGTAGTAGACAAGAGGCTACTGTAAATAAAGTTAAATCTTTTGATATTTTAAAACTTTTAATTAGTAAGGGTGCTGAAATTACAGCACAAGTTTTTAAATCTCTTGTAGAAGATGAAGACGCGGTTAAATTCTGTTTAGATAATGGATTAGATCCTAACTTTAATGATAATATGCCAATGAGAATTGCAATTAAAAATGGTAAGTTTAATTTAGTTAAGATGTTAGAGAATTATAATGTTGATTCTGATAACAAACGTCAAATGAATACTAAGCATGCCGCTGAATATTGCCATTGGGATATATTAGAATATTTTATATCAAAAGGTGGTGGATATACTAAAGGATTCCAAGAAGTTTTAAAATGGATTGGACATACACAGAAATATAACAACTCGGCAAATCCGATTTCTAAAAAATTAGAAGTACTTGATAGACTACAAGGTTATATTGATAGTGGTAAAGTTGAGTGTGATGAAAGACCTTATAAAATAGGAACAGACAGAAATTGTACTTTAGAACAAGTATTGGATAAATTTGGCAGTGTTAAAAACTGGGTAATTGATTCACATGCTGATTTGAAAAAGGCATCTTCCTAATTATTTAAGAAGATCATCTAGATTAGATTCTCTCGCTAGTCCAGATTCAACCATTATATCATTATAAAGTTCGGTAAAATTTTCCGTATTTAATTCTTTAAATATTTCTGTTACTTTACACACGGTGTCATCATAGAGAGTGGTATCTTTGAATGCTACTCTTTTATCTTTATATGTTAAAATATAACCAGTTTCTTTTATTATTTCAAGATTGAAGTATTCGGATGAGTTATAAGATTGATTATAATTAAGATTTGATTTTTTTAATCCACAATCAGAAGAGATATTTATAGATTTTTCATGAATATTTATACTCAAATTATCCCTAAGTTTTAAAAGTCTAAATATCATATTTCTTGTCTTCTCTTTGGTATTATCGTCAGAGTCTGAAAACATATAATCATTAAATTGATTATGAGCGGGTTCTATTGAATACTTTACTTTTTCTGATTTAATTTTATTTCTATCAACTTTATTTTTAAAATCAATTAAAGATTTTTCAAATAATTTTTTCAATTTCTTCTTTTTCATAAAATTTATATTTAAAATCATGGGATAGTTTAAATTAGATATATACATAAAATATCGAAAATTTGTGAATTTTATAGGAATTGATCCATCTCTAATATCTACAGCTGTTGTTGTAAATGGGAAAATTTTAAACTACTGTAGAGAATCTAAAGTTATGTTGAAAAGTGGAATGTCTAAATGGTTTAAATCTGCTGAACAACATTGTACTTATAGATTTATCTCTTATAGAGATTTTGATAATTATTCTGATGGTGAGTTGACAAAACTTAAAGACTATGATTTCATCACTGAGATGATTATTGAAGATATACTTGTAAATATAAATCCTGATGAAGAGTGTAAGATAGGAATTGAAGGTTATAATTTTGGAGCTACTGTTGGTGATCTTATAGACCTTGTTACATTTTCAACATTATTGAGAAAGAAATTATTTGATAGAGTGAGTGAAGATATTATAGTTATGTCACCCTCTACTTTAAAATTAGAAGCTTGCAAATTAACTTATGATCCAATAATAAAAGAAGTTGGTAAAAAGGTTAAAAGAGTTGAGTATGAGTATCGAAACAAGTTAGGTATTTCAGGTGGTAAATTTACTAAAAGAGATATGGCACTCGCTATTATTGAGAATGAAAAAATTGATGACCCTTGGTTTAAATATTTAACGTCAATTAAAAGAGAATTATTAGATGTTAAAGATATTCAGAAACCTCATGAGGATGTGAATGATGCTGTTTTAATATACCATATACTTAAAAGTGGTAATTTAAGTTAATATATAACTTATGAATAGAATGAATTTTGAGGACATATTTGGTGAAGATTCAAAAGATTATTTTGATAAAATTATAGAAAGATATAATTTAAAGCCAAACTACAATGTATATCAAAATGAACAAAATGAAGTCATAGTTGACGAAGAGTGGATCTCAACTGATAGTGAAAAAGTTAAAGCAAATAGAATATTCAAACTTGATGTATTCTTTTTAGATTTAATAAGAGAAGAGTCAAGAATGGATGTTCTTAAAAAGGCATTAGAATTATATGTTTCTGTTGAAGATTATGAAAATGCTGCTTTAGTTAGAGACATTATACAGATTCATTAATCTTTATAATTCCCACCTCTTCTTTTCCTTTTACAATATTGTTTCTGACTAAATCCCTTTGGATTGTTGCAATCTATTGATCTTTTATATTTAACAGACCATCTACTTTTCATACCTTTTCTAGGATTATTAGACTCATTAATTAATTGATGAATAGTTAAGACAATTTTGTTAGATTTTTCATCTAATTCACAACTTTTAATTTTAAAATTCATTACATCAAAATGAGCTTTAACTTGAGTATAAATCTCCTTCTTCTTTAAAAAGTTAAATTCCTCTTTTAAGTCATTTGGCTTATTATTAGTTTCTTTATCAAAAAGTTCAATTTTGAAGTTCTCCTTATCAACTTCAACTAATTTTATTCCAATAAATGGGTATCTGTCTAGTAGGTCTGCAAAAACAAATGATAGAACATCTTCGTCAATATCAAAGTATTTATCAAAGTCAAAAAATTCAAAAGTTTTTAAGTATTTCATAATAATGTATATATTTATTTGAAAAGTCTAAAAATATACTTATATTTGTAATTATGATGTCACACAAACTAGATCACTCAAAAGCAATTGATTTCTTACTTGGTGGTAAGTCAATATTCACATTCGTGAACTCTAAAACTGAAAACCGTTTCACTTTTAAAGTTAAGAAGCATAAGACTGATGATGTCTACTTTGTGAGTGTCTTAACAAATCCAGAAGTTTATCAATTTATTGGTTCTTTAAAGAATAAAAATTTTACACACTCTAAGAAGTCTAAAATTTCTAAAGATGCTCAGTCTGTAAGAGTATTTGATTATGTATTTGTAAATTTATGCAAAGGGACATTGCCTGAGTTCATTGAAGTTTGGCATGAGGGTAAGTGTGGTAAATGTGGTAGAACTTTAACAGTTCCATCAAGTATTGAAAGTGGATTTGGACCCGAATGTTCTAAACGAGTTAAAAAATAAAATATGATTTCTTTCCTTATTTCTCTCATACCTCTGAGTATGATTTGTTACTACTTCGCTTATATGAAGTTCAGTGGTGGTGCTAAAAATTATGTCTCAAATTTAGGAGATAAAAAACGTGGTCTAAATTGTTATGAGTGTTCTACTGAACTAAGTACTCAAATTGACTATTCAGATTTAAATAAATGTGATCCTAAATTATGTCTATCTTGTGATAGAGATAGAGTGGTTAAAACACTTTTTAATCCTATTAAGAGTCGAATTTATAAATTTGATAAATTCTT
>JACCDW010545685.1_pt1 | contig 14198 bp, 19 predicted proteins | sample 7449781 | NCBI WGS metagenome assembly JACCDW01 (sample SAMN15323449, study PRJNA562643) | freshwater metagenome | isolation source: river surface water | place: USA:Blue River Watershed | collected 2017-08-18 | reverse complement strand
TACACCATCATCTCAAACAACTATTGATTTTAAGTTGACACCACTGACCAGTGGTGATACTGTTGAAGTGAGGACTATCCAAAACACAAGATTTTCTGAACCAATTCGTATTACATATGGTCAAATTGTTGTTCAACCAACAATCTCAATTACACCTGCAGTCAATCCATTGGCTGATGTTGTAACTTCTCAAGTTGAAATCAGTTCTAACACAAACCAAGTTGCATACACTCTTGATGGAACACCTGTGATTACAAATGGTAAGCTTTCCGCAAATGTATTGCTCTACTCTGGACCAATTAGTATCACTAAACGTGTTACATTGAATGCTGTTTCATATGACCACAATGGTCTGTTCAGTGAAGTAATCACAGGAACATTCACACCAATTCTACAAGTTGTAGAGCCTAAACCAGTATCAACATTCAATGTCATTGCAGAGAATGGATATTTGAAAGCCTCTTGGGATAAGCCAGCTGATGATACAATCACTGGGTTTATTGTAAGGATTTATGAGGGAACACAAGTGATCAGTGAACGTTCTGTAATTGATCTCGTATTGATTATTAGGGATTTGGTACCGGGTAAGTTGTACAAGTTTTCAATTCTATCTGTGAATATTCATGGAAATAGTCAGGAAAGTCCACTCACATTGGCAATCATGTTCCCAACACCTGTTGATACTATCACAATTACATCAGCAACATGGTCAAATGCAGAATTCCGTGTTCGTGGAACTGGAAATAATCCAAATGCTGTTATTACAATTCATAGTGTCAATCCTGATAATATGATTGGTTCACCTATATATTACAGAGGCACCAATGTTCCAATTTCTGGAACTCTTACAGGCTGCGTTAATAATGTCTGTACATTTGATATTCGCGCCAAGAGAAATGGTCCTTCCGTGAACCCTAACAGGATTTATATCAAATCTACTTTTGGTGGTGTCTTTGGACCATTTAATGTTCTACAGTAGTTTATTAGATATTTTTTTATTCTTTTGTCAAATAAAAATAATTTACAAAGGAATTTCAATCTTGTTACTCCATATCGCACGAAGACTGATCATCTTCTTGTATGCTTCTGCATACACATTGTTCCATACTACAGGATTGTTTGCAAACTCTTTTAAGTATGATGATATAATACCATCAGTCTCTTGTGGTTGCAACTTCTTATTTTGACACGCTTTACCAAGATGAGCATCGTTAATTGTGTATGACCAAAGAGGTCTGTCACGGAGGTTTACAATGACATTTTGGAAACCATTTGGTAACTTGCCTGTAATTGGATCGACTTCACCATCTTGACCAAGTATCGCTTCAGTTTCTGCTAAGGCATCAATTACTTGTTCATCTTTGAACTTTTGACTTGTATATCTACACATTGCATGTTTCTTTCTATCTGCTCTTGTAATATTTTCTACAACTTCAATAGCCGGCATATATATGGTAGTAGGCGTAGTGCAAACATCCTTATAATAAAGATTGCTCCAGGTGAACATTTTGATCCTATCACATTTTTCAATAGTAGGATCGCATTCAGTACCATCATTATTTTTACAGTTCTGATCGTCAATAAGCACATGTGAACCCATCAAAGCAATCATTTCTTTCAAACTCAATCCTTTTGTCTGTGCAAAACTTGCAAACTCAGTGGTATTCAAACTTCCCTTAGCAAGCTGTTTGTGAGGATTTGCAATGTTAGTGTCCGTTCTTCCAACATAGAAAGGTGTAGTTGTATTAATTTTGAATATGTTAGGACCTCCCAAATATTCTACAGCAACTGCACCACATACAGCAATCACATCTGCAACAGATGCACCAGTTCTAAAAGCAATTTTCTTTGCTACTGGCGCCAACTTATGGGTGAACTTATCATATGTATTTTCAGGTCTTGATAATTCATCCTTTGTCAAAAGAACTGAACCATCTGCACCACCACTTTTACTATTGAATGCCAAAGAATCATGAGCACTTGTCCTGATGAAGAAGCTTGCATAACGCTTTTCATATGCAAATGCTTCATTACATGATTGCACAACCATAGACCATTTTATCTTCACTGGATCATAGCTAGGCAAAAGTAGTTTTCGCGAATATACAACATTTGATACAAACAAAAATACACTGTTCCATGTGATGATTATAATAAGGTATTTAGTGCACATCTTGGATATTTCCTTCGATATCAATTGCACTGTAACGTTAACAAGAAAATACTTCTTTTACATTCAAATTTTTGTGGAAAATTTGAAACAAAAATGAGAAATTATTTTTTTGACAAGAAAAGTCACATCCATTGTATCACAATGAATAAGTTTACACAGTTTTTCATTCTTTGTTTTGTGTCTTCTGTATTGGCTCAGTTGCCGATTGCACCAGATAACATTGATTGTATGCCCAACACAGATGCTTGTTTCATTCAAGGATTTATAAACTATATTGGAAAGCCTCTTACTGTTGAAATCGTTCGCAACAATGAAGTTGTTGGTTCAACTATGGGTATTGTATCAGGAGGTATAGTTGCATTTCAAATAAATCATCCAACAGGCGTCTGTTGGGGAACAGGCACAAATCTCAAGGTTACACCTGATATCCAGAAAGGAGATAATGTTATTGTAAAGGATGGAATAGAGGTTTTAGCACAATCAACTATACTTGATGGATATATAACAAAAACTCAAACTATAAACAATGAAGTGATTGTGTCTGGATATATTGATCCAACAATCCCACCCAATAATATAGAAGTAAGAATTGTTAATCCTCTTCTTGTAAACACAGCTGTACGTAGACGTGATGTCAGAGCTCTTGCTGGACCTTTTCTCAATGCGGTGGGATATTCATCAATTGTAACTGTGTCTGGAACAACATTTACAGCAAAATTTACTTTCAATGATGCAGCAACTGCAACTATTGCTGGTAGCTCTACTATCGAAAGTGTGTCATTTTGGCAATTCACTGATGCTGCAGGCAACCAACAAGGAATAACAACATCTGAAACAGGTGTAATTGGAGGACCGTTTTTACCGTCTTGTCCTCTAGCAGCTGAATTTGCAAATAATGTTGCACCATCAGCAATTGCTATTTCGCAATCAATAATGAAGTGGAGTCCTATCGTTCCAATTCCTGGTGCACCACCTGTTACAGCATACACAATTGATATCATTAAATCATCAACATCAATGATACCTCAAACATATGGATACATTGCACCTACAACACAAAATAGTATCAATTTCACTGTCACACAAATTGAAGTAGGTGATATTATAGAAGTTAGAACAAAGCAAGGTATGTGACTTTCAAATCCTATTCAAGTTGTCTATACAGGAACTCCTATGGTTCCTAATATTACCAGTTCTCCATCAATTAATGGTTCAATTGATATCACGACCTCTCAAGTTGTACTGACATCCAACACCAACCAGATTGTCTATACGTTAGATGGTACTGATGTAGTGATTGATGGTAAATTGTCAAATACGTCAATCCTTCATTCTGGACCAATTCAAATCACCAAAAATGTTAGCTTGAAGGCAGTTTCATTCGACCAAACAGGTTTATTCAGTGAAATCATTACAGGTACACTTTCACCTATTCCTCAACCACTGAAACCATTGCCTGTTCAATCTATCCAAGTAATTGCAGAGAATGGTATGCTAAAAGTAAGTTGGATTTCACCAATTGATCCAAAAATTGTTGGATACAAGGTCAGAATTTATGAAGGACCTACATTATTCACTCTTGGAAGTAATTTAGTTGGTGAGCGTCAAACATCACTCAACTTTATGTTTATCAAAGATTTAACTCCTGGTCAATTTTATAAGTTTGCTGTATTGTCTATCAATAGTGATGGTGTTGAAAGTATCCAAAGTCCACTATCCCTGTCTACAATGTATCCAAATCCTGTTGATGTAATTACTATTACAGGAGCAACTTGGAAGATAACTGAGTTCCGTGTAAAAGGAACTGGAGATAATTCAAACGCACTTATCACAGTACATTATACCAATGCAGACAACACTATTGGTGGACCTATATTCATGAGAGGAACAACAACACCTATCACAGGTTTTATTACAGGTTGTCTCAATAATGTCTGTAATTTTGATATCGTTGCAAAACTAACAGGACCTGTTACTAAACCGTCTAGAATATTTGTAAAATCGTCATTTGGGGGTATATTCGGTCCATTTAACGTTCTATAACAAACAAGTTTATCTTTTTTTATTTCACAGATATAAGAACAATAAATATATAACTAATATAATCTAGTAACAATATGTTTGCAAGAAGAGTTGTTAAAGATATTGAGTTGCTCAAAAAAAACGAAACTTATCTAAAAGGAAAAGGAATTTATTTTCATTTCTTTGATAATGATCTTAGTAAAATGCTGTTACTTGTTTCACCACGTCACAAAGAAGAAACATCTACAAATCTAATTTCTCCATATACTGGTGGGTTCTTCTTATTTGAAATCAAATTTCCTAATGATTATCCAATGAATCCACCTAAGATTGAATTCAACCCCAAAACATCTTCTTGTCGTTTTCATCCTAATTACTATACTACTGGAAAAGTATGTTTATCTATCATCAATACTTGGGGAAAAAATGACTGGTCTCCTGCCATGTCTTTGATGGCACTTCTTGTAACTATTGAAGAAAGGTTTTTCGAAAGAGCATTAGGTTGTGAACCTGGATATGAGAACGCAACCATAGCTCAATTCAAAAGATACAATGATGTTGTTGAATATCATAAATACAAAACTTCCATCATTGATGTTATCAAAAAAAGATACAATATTTATGAACCTTTTTATGATGTTATTTCAAAGCAATTTGAAGAAGATAAAGATTGGCATTTTACAAGACTTGGACATCTTGTAAACACCATGCAAGGTTTACAAGTAAATGGAAATGTATATAATCATACAAATATCAATTTAGATTATATTCAAATTAAAAATGAATTATCTCGTATTTATAATACTATGACTACTAATCACTTGTAATTATATTTATTCATCATTCACGAAGGTAAACTATAACATCAATTTTGTTATCATTGTCTGGATAGTAATACATATGGGGTTTATCTGTAGGTATCATATCAAACTTTATTTGTACAACCAATTCAGTAGGTTCATCAAATACAAATGAGAATATCAGATTGACTTCTGTCAATGTAGTTCCATTATCTTTATATTTACTGATAATATTAGTATACTTTTTATAAGAATGATACAATGTAGATGCAATAGTATCTACAATTATTGTATCATCTTGACCCTTGATAAAATCAGGAGTTTTTTCATAATCATCATTCCATAAATCAGTTATTGATGATGTTAACATACATTCCAAATGTTCACTGAAATCACCACCAGAGTTACCACCAATGCACTTTGCATTAGTAATGTCTTTCTCAATCAACTTGACAATCCTTTCTTGATCATCTATATTCTTAAAAGATACATCACAGTTTGTCTCATTTCTCAATATCTTCTTAAAAACATTATTGTCATTCTTCCATAACTTTTTCAGTTTTGCTATATATTTTGCTTGAATTTCAGCTTCAGTTCTTTTTACTAAATCACGATATTCTGTTGGTGCATAATATTCATCGTTAAAGATACATACTTTATTCGATACAACTTCACCTATTTTATGTATATTTTTAAGATACTTTGCATACTCTTCTGGTTCATACTCATCGACATTCATCATTTGTTCAACATCAAACATTTTCATGAAATAAACTGGAGACCAAATGAAACCATAAAATACCAACCATTCTTTATTATTATCTATTACCCTGTAATATCTTGTGTAGAAATCATCACGCCCTTCGAATGTTTTAAATACCTTTCCATTCATATCATACAAAGACAATAAACTATGTTCATCATTAATAAGTAAGTAAACATCTCCATTGTTTTCAATAAATTCAACTACTTTACATATGTAATGACTTTTGTATGTATTATGATTAACTCTAAATAACCATTTATCTTCAATGACATCAAATACATCTACATATTCATTATCTTCTTCCTTATTATCTCTATCAAAATATGTAGCAACATAACGAGAACATTTGGAATATTTTGTTGATATATTTGTTTTATCAAACTCTGTCCATGTTCTCTCTTGTTTTATATTCTCATTGTTATAAAATGTTTTATCCCCATTTTTCCATATGATATATGGAAAATCAATATGATCAACAAAGTATGGATAATCATATACCTTTTTTACATTATATATCTTATCTTTGATATCTTCAGGAATTTGCCCTGTAAAACGACCAGTCCAAGAAATACTTGCTGTTGGATATTCCGTACCACCATCATTTTTGTAACATTCCCACACATCAAGAAATGGAAACTTCTTAGAATAAACAAAACAATATGGTTGATGAACTACAAGTTCTAAATCTTTTGTATGATATTCATATCTTAAAGACGAAACAGTGCAATGACCATCTTGAGACTTTATAGTATCTCCAATATGAAGATCCCCATGATCAGAAAGCCACCATTCATTCGGTTGTCTAGTAAGGGGATTCATTATGCTTTCTGTATCTATTATCTTATACTTATAACATTCAAAACTGTTATATATATTTTTATTTTCATTTAATGTTTTTCAAAACATCCTTCTTGTAAATTTAAGATTGTGTCAAATATATCACGACGAAATTTAGAAACAAATAACTCTTCCTCATCATATGAAAACTTCAATTGTTTGTATAGTAAATATACGATTGTTTTATAATCTTCTAGATTTCCAATAAAGGTTTCAGGAAGTTTTGTTATTTTCACATATGCTGTCGAAAACATGTCATTGAAAGTTTCATCAATAACAATAATATTATTCACATTATCAACAAAATATAGTATTGTCTTCATATACTTTATTTGTTTCTTTTTGATGATTTCATTCTTTGTCATACAATATAGATTATGACTATTATAGCTTCCTATTAAAATATCATTGACTCTATCTGAAGGCTCAATAAACACAACACTCTTTTGAGGTACAACAAATACATTGATTATTTGTTTCAGTAATCGTGTTAATACCTGAGACAGCTTTATCTACCTTAATAGCATCATTATCAGTATTATCATCAGAGAAAAAGAACAATTCTTCAAAACTTTGTGAAGTCATTGTATTCTTAATTATATGTTTGATTTTATACTTTTCCAAAAAGTATTGTATTTATTTTTGTATTCACACAGAACAATCTATGAACTATTATACCTATTGTCAAAACAATGACTAATGTAATAAAAAAGTTTGTGTTAAAAATGTATGATATACCAAACGCTAATAATACAGTAAGAAAGAAGTCTCCAATTGCAATATCAAAAACTCTATAAGAATGAAATCCTTTTCGTTCTTCTCCAAACATATGACGATATTTACAAAACATTTATTCTAAAAGAATAATTTAATAAAAATAATACTTATAAACATATCATAATTTAACAGGTGCTATTCTTATAGTAGATGAGAGTATTGTTTAACATTTCAATAACATTGTCTGCATGTGGATTTGCTTGTTTACCAAGCAATGACAAAGAACTGCTTAGTGACTTAAATGAATTAGTATATGGATTACTTGTAGTATTGAATTGTTGAACAAGTGTTGTATTACAAGTTTTAAGAAGGTCCTTTGAAATATAATTGATATTACTTTCATAAAAGTTTAGTTCTTTAGCTTCATAAATTGAAGGACTATACACACCTTGTGAAAAAATAGCAGCCACAATACCCATTGACAAGAATAGATTGACTACCCAAGAAACTGCTTGTGCAGCAAAAAATTTCCAGTTCACACCCTTCATACCTTCTAAAAGTCCAACACCTACCAACCCACCAATGATACATTGACTTGATGATGTTGGTAATCCAAATTGTGCCGCAACCATAATGACTGTAGCTGTTGCAAGTTCTGCAGCAAATCCTCTTGTTGGAGAAAGTTTAGTTAGTTTAACTGCCATAGCCATTGTCAATTTCTGTCCGTAAGCTGCAAGACCCACTACAAGACCAAAAGCACTAATTAAGATAATCCAGATTGGAGGTTCCACACTTTTTCTTACAATACCTTTTTGTGTATAATCCCAAATAGCTGATAAAGGTCCTGCCATATATCCTACTTCACCTGCTCCATGTGCAAACACTACACTAATTGCTGAAAACACTTGAAGGAAACTAAAAATGTATTCTGCTCTCTCCTCAAATACTTCTGCTGATCTATGCATTGCTGATACTAGTTCATCTTCTTCTACCTTGCTATCCAAATCTGGATTAAAATGTTCTTTTACTGCTGTCACAATTGAATGTTTAAAGTCTGTGAATTGAGGTGTACATTTATAGTTTACTTCAATATTAGCTTCATCACTTGACACAATCTCTCTGTTTACATTTTCAATATCACTACTATTCTCTTCATCCTCAATCACTTTTGATTTCTTATTATCATTTTCATTATTTTGTACGACTTGTTCAAGTTGAAGTTCTTGAATATTATCAAACTTCTTGTTTGTTTTGAATATAATATATGGAATTGCAGTAAATATTGTCAAAGCAGTTAGACCAATAGCGACAAATAGTGAAATTAATGCTGCCTTCCTATCCGACCAACTGTCTTTCTCATCAATTAGTTTCTTTGCACCCTTTGTTAGAACAAAATACATATTAATCCATGATGTTCCAAATACAGCAATTGGAAGAACATACAAGGAGTTTTTACTTGCATTTTGCCTCCTGAGAACAAAAGTTCTACACAAGAAAAATATAGTAGCAGATGCAGTTGCTGTTAGCAAAGGAGAAAATACCCAAGAAAAGAATATGGGCACCACACCTTTGTAAGGCGGAAATGATTCGGTATCTGGTTTTGCCCAAATGACACCATCTGCACCCTTATAAACTAAACTGAAACCCATGATGCATCCAATGATCGAGTGTGTGGAAGAAATATTCAGTTCAAGATATGATCCTAAAATTTGTAAGAATCCAGCTACTCCTAAGGCAATCATCATTCCATATGCATACATCTCAGGATCTGCACTGAATTGTTTGATATCCGCAATTCCTCCTGCAATAGTACTTGTAGAAACACGACCAAGCACTAATGCACCTGTAAATTCAAAGATAGAAGCTAATAATATTGCTTGTTTCATTGAAAGACTTTTTGAACCCACACTTGACGCAAAGGAATTAGCAACATCATTACTTCCTGTCCCAAACCCATAAACAAATGCAAACAAACTTCCAACAACTACAAACCATTGATACATCTTGTTAATCTTTAAAAATGTATTAAATTATCAAAGAGTAAAAAAACTTATATGGATTTGGAATTCACCTAATTATTAACGTTGTTATAACAGATTTATTCAACAAATTAAGTCATTTAAAAACTCTAAATGTAATATTTATTCTTTTTCCCATTGAACTTCCTTTACTTCCAGACACCTTCGGAACTTCATGTAAATATCGTTCCTGTATTTTCCCACACATCATCACATATGTATTATTTGGCATAGGAATATCTACAACTATGTCATTTGTGCTTTTTTGTCTTATACGAAATACCCTCTCTTGTCCCAATGATACAGAAAGAACTGGTGAGAATGGAATAATTTGTTTTTCATTGTCACTGTGAGGACCTATATAATGTTCTCCATTAGCGTACCAGTTTACCAACACTTGATTGTATACCACATCATCTGACAGACTATTTGCCCAATCAAGAAATGGTTGGAATTTCTCGGGCAATGGTAAAGCTTTATGTATCATACCTGAAAAGTAATAGTCTTTCAAGTAAGTTTGTTGCCAACGAGGAGTTTTAACAACTTTACCCATGTAAGACACTGTTCCATATTCTTCTGGATGCAACTTCCACAACTCATCAAAATCATATAAATTTTGTAAAGTAGATGGAATTGCATTTTGTTCAATCCAACTATCTTTATCTAATGTAAACAACTTTGGTTTAAACTCACTCACACCATCAATAGGTTTGAAGTATTTCCTGATATCCATTGTTTATATTACAACCTCTTGTAAAATATCTCTTTATTTCATTTTTTATTTGTCAATACGTAATAAATAAAGATAATTATCATACTTATGTCTTCTTTATATTTATCTCCATAAATTCATTAAATCTGTTAATCATTATAGTTTCTAGATCATTTGTCATTTACGCCCATAAGTTATATTTTACATTACTAATATCTATGTTTTAGTTTGTTGCTAGAATAATACTATAATTTGATTAAAAATTGATATCTCATTATAATACATTTGACTATAAATAAATAGTAATTACATAATCATCAATAAAATATATCAACAACAATGACAACACTTACAGAAGAACTCATTGCCATTAATGATGATTATGTAGGTATTGAAGTTATACATGTATCTGTCTTTATTCAACCAGAACCTATCGTTCAAGAAGATATTATTGAAGAGAAAGAATTAAGTACAGAAGAGAAAAGAAGACTTTTCTATCAACAAAGACTTGCACAAATTAATAATATGTTGACTTCTTCTTCTACTAAGAATTTGATCATAGACTAATATATTTTTATTTCAACATATTTGCATAAAAACATTTTGAAATATAACGTTAACAATGAAAATTTGATATTTGTTTATTATATGTATTCTTGTATATATAAATAAAAATAAGTATATAAAACCTTTAACAATGGGTTTTGTTGATAAGCTTCGTAATGAAGTTCGTATGGTTCGTAATATTACTAAGTATCTTGAAAAGGAAGAAGCTAAGCAGCGTCACACCAATATGAAGAAGAAAGATGTTGGTGTACAAACAACAACAAATTAAATTTTTTATTTATGAAAGCTCAATGTTAAATCTTGAAGGATCAAATACAACTAATCCAGTTCCAGTATAATGTCCGTATTTTGTCACATCATATTTCAGTAATTCAATACTTTCCCAAAACTTGGTCATCCCCTTGTTAATGTGAATATCATCTAATACAAGTAATCCTTTATAACCTGCATCTTTCAAAGCATTAAACATTTCTGTTTCTTGAATACCATCATGAGGATCTACATCCATAGATATCAAATCACTATTTAATAATGTATCCACTTCGTTCAGGCAGTCTGTTATCCTATGTTCTATTCTATCTACAGATTTCATAGTTTTCCCTGTATCAGGAATACAATCAATAATATCATACGTTACAACACTACTAGATGGATGTTTAGATAAAGCTAATGCACTAAAACCAAGATATGTTCCAATGTCAATATATGGTTTACCACTATATGGAAACAATATTTCACTTAGATAAGCTAATAGACGATAATGTTCTCTACCAGATACATCTACAAAATATTTAGAATGTGTGGGTTTCCATTCGATTAGTTCTTCACAATATGTCATATCAATTTTGTTGAGTTCTTCAGTTGTTAAGTTAATATTAATCATAATGAGTTCTTTTTTTTTCTTTATTTATCATTAAGTTTCTTAATCTGTAAAAACAAACATGAACATATTCTATAACTATTATAATAGATTATTGTTTTTATCGTAGAACATTATGAAAAATATAGTGTTTCTGTGTCTTCTATTATGTTTGAATGTGAAATATATATTCACAAAGTGTGCATGTATTTCAACTCAAACTAAATACTCTGAAAATACGAATGTTGACAACAAGAAACAAACACAAAACATACATTATAAAAGACAAAGAGCAAAAGAGTTATCATTCAAACATAATAAGAATAGACTTGGAATTATTTATGAAGACATTGAATATACGACTATAAATGATATTCATTAGAACTTATCAAATCTCTTGAAAATCCTTTTTATTTCATTATTATTTAGAACATCTACATAGGAAGAAAGACGTTCATTAATAGTTTGTCTTTCACCTTCATATGGACCTTCTAAGACATCTATTGTATAATATGTATCTTCAATATCCATATGCGATGCTATAATCACACATTTATAAATCTTGTTTTTTTTGCTTTATACATTAAAGCCCAATTATTTGGGTAAGTAAGTCCACTTGGTAGCATTATATAATGAATACAAAAACAAATATGTTATAACAACCATAATAAAAAAACTTAGTTTGATTTATAATCAACAACAGTTTTGATGATCTTCTCATATTTTGCACGTTCCATTTCAAGTTCCAAAATCTTTGTTGTTAACTCAAAGTGTTTTTGATAGGCAGTAATATAATCATTTTCATTCAAAAACTCTTTCAACTTCTTAGCCTTTTCTGTGTCTTTCACCTCTGGGTCAGCATTCATTCCCAACAATTTCTTCACAAGCTTCTCAACTGAAATACGCATCTTTACAATAAAATATGATTTATTTATTACGTTTTTATTTATAGTATAATCAATTATCTTTCTTCAAATTTTACATATAGAATATAGATATAACTGGAAATTTCATAAAAAGAGAATAATTCACAATGTATAATATATTTGTACACTTCAAACTTGTTCGTTCTTCTCATGCAATTCAAGGTAATGAAATAAAAATAAATGTAGAATTTGTATATAAACCATTACCATCCAAGAGTGAGCCAGTAGATTATGATACACCTGTGCCTCATAAACCTTTATATTATGACTTCTAACTTATTGTCTTTGTTAATGGTGTCTCTGTGAATGTTACACTTTTTGTTATATTACCTAAAGCATTAATATCCAAATTGTCAAAATCATCATCATAGTATGTTGTACCATCTATAGAATTGATTGCAAAACTTTTAACTGTATCATTAATGATACAACAATACTTCATGATATATAGATGATCTTCTAATGTTTGAACAAGTTGCTTCACATTATTCTTGCTAAAGTGATCACCACCTATCAAAAACACATCACATAAATCTGGTGGAAATGAAAGGAATTTTATACTTGGATTAAGAGAAAGACCATCTATATTTGCAAGAATAGTTTCTGTAGTATCCCTATTTCGCATAAATAATATTATACAGCTTGATGCCCAAAGTGAACCAATGATGGGTTTTGCATGATTTTTACTTACAACAGCATACTCTCGCTGACCTACAAGTAAACAAGATGATTGATTAAAAGGAACTGATGCTGGAAGAAGAGAACCTTCAATAATAGGTGTAGAGACATCGTTCTTCATTTTATACTTGCAATTGTAATAATGACTGATTTCTAAAAGTGTACCACTTTTTTCTCCACATTGTAAGCACTTTAGGATATATTTTGTTTCATCGTATTCACTTGATTCAGTTATTATGTCTTGAGGATCTTCATGGATACAATCATTCTCACATAAAAGACATAAAAGGTTTTTTTATCCTTTGATACATGTTTGTGTTCGAACAATAAATATTACTACATTGTCATCAAATTTTTCCATATCATTAAGTAAATTTTGTTAGTATTATTACATACAATATAAATGAATACTACAATACGAGTTTATGCAGATGGTATTTTTGATTTGTTTCATTATGGACACGCAAAGATGTTAGAACAAGCTAAAAACTATTTTCCAAATACTCATTTATTAGTTGGTGTTTGTAATGATGAAGATGCATTCAAATACAAGAAAAAAACAATTTTAACTTATAAGGAACGATGTGAATCTGTTCGTCATTGTAAATGGGTTGATGAGATAATTTATGATGCTCCTTGGATTATTACTAAAGATTTTATTGACAAATATAAAATTGACTTTGTAGCTCATGATGATGTATTATATCCATTAACAGACACATCAAATGATATATATATTACAGATGTTTATGATGAAGTAAAAAAACTTGACAAGTTTCTAATTACACAAAGAACTAATGGTGTATCTACAACAGATATAATCAATAGGATACTGAGATATTATGTGAAATAAAAACATCAAAATGGTAGAAAGACTTCATGGAGTTTATTGTTGAAATGATTTGTGACAAGATAATCATTAAAGTATTCTTGTAGAATATTATTTTTGTTCTTTGTGATATATTTATTATATTTTGTATCCATTGATATCTTAGGATATAATTCAAAACCACCTTGAAACCCATGATTATTAAATTCTTCATAACTATATTTTGAAAGTCCAAGAAGTGTGTTGTTTGACACATCAAATGTAATATATCCATCTTCACTTATTGTTGCACCT
>JACCDW010686725.1_pt1 | contig 14205 bp, 14 predicted proteins | sample 7449781 | NCBI WGS metagenome assembly JACCDW01 (sample SAMN15323449, study PRJNA562643) | freshwater metagenome | isolation source: river surface water | place: USA:Blue River Watershed | collected 2017-08-18 | reverse complement strand
GTACTTTTGCGTATATGCCCAGTTTTGGAGTTATCATTCCTGCTCGATACAACAGTTCTCGTTTTCCAGGTAAGCCCTTGGCCGATTTGGGAGGAAAAACCGTATTGCAACGGGTGATTGGTCAGGTAGAACAGTGTTACCCCCATGCCGGAGTAGCGGTTGCCACAGACGATATTCGAATTGCCGAGCATGGCGGTGAATTTTGCGAGGTAGTTATGACATCGGCCAACCACAACAGTGGAACGGATCGAATCGCCGAGGCGTATGTGAAATTGGGATGGAATTGCGATGTGGTGGTTAATGTACAGGGGGACGAACCCTTCATCCAACCCAAGCAAATAGAACAATTGGTTCAGTGTTTCAAAAACGAAAGTACCCAAATTGCTACCTTGAAATTTGCATTGCATTCTACCGAAGAAATTCAGAACCCCAATGCCGTAAAGGTTGTAACCGACCGAAACGGTCATGCCTTGTATTTTTCGAGAAGTCCTATTCCCTTTCGTAGAAATCAGGACATGGAGGTTGCATATTTCCGACACGTAGGTATTTACGCATTTCGGCCGGCAGTGTTGCAAACGATTACCCAATTAGCGGTGGGTACCTTGGAAGAAATTGAAATGTTGGAGCAATTGCGCTGGTTGGAGAACGGATATAAAATTCAAGTAGCAGAAACGGATTTTATTTCCCCCGCGGTAGACACCCCCGAAGATTTATTGGCCGCCTTAGAATTTCTAAAAGGATTGCATTTTAGCCATTAAACGTAAAATAATTGGATGCAAATTTGGAAAACTAACAAGTGTTAGTTAGTTTTGAATTTAATGACCCGCAAAGAACAAATATTCACTGAGGCGCTTCGACTTATGCGGCGCAAAGGATATTTGAATACCAGCATGCGGGATATCGCCTCGGCGGTAGAAATTGAAGCGGCCAGTTTATACAACCACCTGAAAAACAAAGAGGAATTGCTAGAATCCACGTGTTTTGGCTTGGCGGCCGATTTAGAATTGGGAATTAAAGAGGTAAACGATATCTATTTCGATGCCATCCAAAAACTCCTAATTGCCGTAAAAAACCACATCGCCGTAATTACTCGAAATTTAGATGCTACCCATTTGTTTGTGCACGAATGGCGACATTTAACCGCCGAGAAACGCACCTTGTTTATTTCTAAACGCGACGCCTACGAAGGAGAATTTAGAAAAATAATGGTATTGGGCAATCGCGAAGGGTTATTCAAGGACGTAGATCCCAAATTTGCTACGCTTACGGTTTTGGCAACCCTAAACTGGGTGGGCGAATGGTATAAGCCCGACGGCGAAATGCAACCTTCAGAGATTGCAGACAACCTAACCAATTTCATTTTATCAGGATTACAAAAAAATTAAACACTTATAACTATGTACGGAAATGCTTACATCGAAAACACAAACAACGGAGCCAATTCGTTGATTGCCGATGAGGATCCCATTAAGTTGGCCGAATTTGAAGCTCGAATCGCCGCAGGTGATAAAATCGAGCCCAAAGATTGGATGCCCAAAGAGTATCGCAAACAGTTAATTCGTATGATTGAGCAACACGCTCACTCCGAGGTAATTGGTGCCTTGCCTGAAGGAACTTGGATTACCCGTGCGCCTGGATTTCGTAGGAAATTAGCCTTGATGGCCAAAGTTCAAGACGAAATCGGACACGCACAATTGTTGTATTCTGCCGCGGAAACTTTGGGTAAAAGCAGAGAAGATATGGTAAACGACCTAATTTCGGGTAAAAGCAAATATTCCAACGTATTTAATTATCCAGCAGTTACTTGGGCAGATTCTGCAGTGATTGCATGGTTAATCGATGCCGGTGCAATCGTAAACCAGTTAGCCAATTCAAAAGGTAGTTATGGTCCTTATTGTCGTGCATTAGAGCGTATTTGTGCCGAAGAGAGTTTCCACTTAAAATACGGACACGATAACGTAGTATTCTTGGCAACAGGAACACCAAAACAAAGAGAAATGGTTCAGGATGCCTTGAACCGTTGGTGGGAACCCATCATGCATTTCTTTGGCCCATCGGACAAGGCTTCGCAACACACCGAAATATTGATGCGTTGGAAAGTAAAAATGGATACCAACGACAATATGCGTCAAACCTTTTTGGATATGTATGTTCCCAAAATCTGGGACTTAGGATTAACCCTACCCGACCCAAACTTGCGTAAAAACGAAGAATCCGGCAAGTGGGAATATACGGAGCCCAATTGGGATGTATTTAAACAAGTAATTAATGGAAACGGCCCTTGCAATAAGGAGCGTTTGGCGGTACGAAGAATGGCCGAAGAAAAAGGTCGTTGGGTCCGCAAAGCCATTTTACGCAAAGAAGCTCGTTACGTAACCCCATTATCGTAATCTCAATTGCTATGATTGTTAAATCTATTGACCCCCGTATCAATCGTGCCTCTTTGGATGACGAACGTACCGATGGCGTACAACAACCCATGGATCAATTGGAAACCTACGAAGTTTTCCAACAAATCAAACGAGGTACACACCATCAGCACGTAGGAACCGTACATGCATCCAACGAAGAAATGGCCATGATTTTCGCTAAAGAACAATTTTGCAGACGCGGTAAAGCGGTAAATTTATGGATAGTACGCTCAGAAAATATCTTCGCTACCGATTATGAGGATGCTGATATTTTTGAAACTACCACTAGTAAAACCTACCGCGAACCCGAAGCTTATAAAGTAATGGACCGAATCCAGGCCTACAAAGAAAGGACAAACGCCTAATGGAAATCACCGAAAAACACATCGAAGGGCTAAAAGAAATGCTCTATAAAATGGCTGATGATCAGTTGATTATCGGACATAGAAACAGCGAATGGACCGGATTGGGACCCATGCTTGAGGAAGATATTGCTTTTAGTAGCATGGCTCAAGATAAGGTGGGTCAATCCTTGGCGTTGTATGAATTGCTTCATGAGTTAGGGGAAAGCGAACCCGATATCGTGGCATTTACAAGAAACGACAATCAATTCCATAATTGTCAGTTGGTTGAATTGCCTATTGGTGAGTATGATTTTAGTTTGGTTCGACATTTCTTTTTCGATCATGCTGAAGCGTTGCGATTTGAAATGTTATCCAACAGCATCTACGAACCGTTGGCTATGGTGGCAAGAAAATATCGCGGCGAAATCAAATACCACACGATGCATGCCGACACCTGGTTAAAGCAATTAGCTAATGGTAATGAGGAGAGTTTCACGCGCATTCAAAATAGCATCAACGAGGTGTTTCCTTATGCGTTAGGGATTTTTGAACCGGGTAATTACGAACAGGAATTGATGGAAGTAAATATGTTTGCTGGCGAACTAGCTTTGCGCAATGCTTGGTACGAAAAAACTAGCCACATTTTAACTGCTATGGGGTATACCGTTCCATCAATAGACTCAGTTGAGCCAGTTTTTGGAGGTAGATTTGGCAAACATACGGCACATCTTCAACCTTTATTGGAAGAAATGTCGGAGGTTTTCCGAATTGACCCTGCTGCTGATTGGTAAAATCCAACTGCAAAGTATACGTCGTTTACGAAACAATGCTATCCGTGAATTTAAACAAAGATCAAATACAAGCTTGGCTTGAGGAGATAATGGATCCCGAGATTCCTACGATTTCTATCGTGGATCTCGGGATTGTTACCGATATTCGGATAGATCAAAATTCAGAAGATCACGCAGTTTCCGTTTGGGTAGAATTAACACCCACATTTAGTGGATGTCCAGCGCTAAAAATCATGGAACAGATGGTGAAGGACAAACTCATTGAAAAAGGGATTGAAAACATTGATGTCAGCACCAATTTCAAAACGCAGTGGAACACCAACATGATTAGCGAAAAAGGATTGGCTGCTTTACAACAACATGGTTTGGCACCTCCACCTCGATTTGAAGGGTATTTGGAGTTAGATGTATTAAGCGATACTCCATGTCCTTATTGTGGCAGCAGAAATACCGAAATGAAAACACCTTTCGGCCCCACTCTCTGTAGATCCATGCATTATTGCAAAAACTGCTTAAACGCCTTCGAGGGTTTCAAACCGGTTGGTTAGTCGCAATTACTGCCTATTCAAGCTATTACACACCCGAAGAACCCCAATATATTGTGATTTTCAGTTCAAACTAGCTGGTTAAACGAAAATTCAGTTCAAAAACCACATTATAATGTGATTTTTATTTACTTTATAAAATTACAAAAAAATGTACCCAATCGGGTACAATTTTAAATTTTCAACAATTTATATACCCTAAAAGGTACAATTTTGTTAATTTTTATTATATTTGAACCCATTAGGGTACAAATATGACTAAATATATTGCAGTTTATATAAAAGAAAAAAGAAAGCAACTCAAGCTCACACAACCTGAACTAGCTGAAAGAGCAGGTGTAGGGCTTCGCTTTGTTAGAGAATTAGAAAGAGGGAAACAGACTGTTCAACTGGATAAAGTAAATCAAGTTTTAGCCTTGTTTGGAAGTGAATTGGGAGTTGTTCAAAAAAATGAATTATGAGACAAGCACAGGTGTTTTACAAAAACCAAATTGCCGGTATGCTGAGTGAATCGGATGAAGGCTATTTATTTCAATATAATGCTGAATATTTGGCAAATACGCAATCAAAACCGGTTAGTCTTACTTTGCCACTTCAACAGAAAGCGTATTCAAGTAAAGTGTTATTTCCTTTCTTTGATGGTTTAATTCCGGAAGGATGGTTATTGAAAATAGCCCTTGAAAACTGGAAAGTAAACCAAAATGATCGCTTTGGATTGCTATTAACCCTGTGCAGAGATACCATAGGTTGTGTATCTATCATATCAATAGAAAACGACATATGAGCAATTGTTTATTTTGTTATCGTAAGTTAGAAAATAGTCAACAGGATTATCATCCATCCTGTATTAAAAAATTATTTGGTACAAGCCAAGCTCCTATTGTTGATTTTGATTTAAAGGGGTTGGAAGAACTTGCCAAACAATTCGTCATTCAGAGCAAAGCCATTACGGGAGTGCAGCCCAAACTCTCTCTTGACATTGAAAAGCACAAAAACAAGCCTTCCCGATTAACAGTCGTAGGTTTTCACGGCGATTTCATATTAAAACCACCGAGTACCTATTTCAAAGAGCTACCAGAGAATGAAGATGTAACAATGCACTTGGCTAAATTGGTAAAAATACGAACCGCCGATCACGGATTGATTCGTTTAAAATCAGGGGATTTAGCATATATCACCAAGCGCTTCGACAGGAATAAAGGCAATAAAATTGCCGTTGAGGATTTTTGTCAATTGAGTGAAAACTTAACGGAATATAAGTACCGCGGTTCCATTGAAAAAATAGGAAAACTCATCTACACATTTACGAAAAATCAAGGATACGAGGCGCAAAGATTATTTGAATTGGTATTGTTCTCTTACCTTACAGGAAATGCTGATATGCATTTGAAAAACTTTTCCCTTATTGAAAATTCTTTTGAAGAATTTGAGTTATCACCAGCATACGATTTACTCAATACCGCTATTGTGATGCCTGACGATAAGGAAGAGTCGGCACTCAATATAAATGGCAAAAAGAGGAAACTTAATCTGAATGATTTTAATGTACTAGCTACATCTTTAAAAATTAATGATAAATCGTTGACGGCAATTTATAGACGATTTGAAGGCGTTTACCCTCATTGGATTTCTTGGATTGAGAACAGTTTTCTATCTGATGATATGAAAGTTTCGTACATACGCCTTCTCAACGAAAGATTTATGAAACTGAATTTAACAAAACACTAGTTTCATCATTATTCGAAACAAATTAGGGGAAAAATCGTATTGATTTAAATACCTTGCTTTACTTTTGTTTTCCTTTAAAATACTAAGTAATCTTTTTAGTTATCCGTAATAACAATCGGCAGGTAGTAGTTTTCTTGGGTTTGAGAATTGGATAGAGTAATTTGGTAGTACCCGGGAGCTAAAACGGTCTCGGAATTTATTACCATCCACGAATCTTCACCAAAGTTATAATTATCAATTCTAAGATCAGAAACTACATTACCGGCTACATTCAACAGTCTGGCATGCATCCCCGATATTGTCTGTAAATTGGGATTACTGATCCGTATGCCATCCAATATCAGTTTATCGCCAGCGATTGGATTGGGATACAAAGCCAAGATTTTCGGTTGAATCGTTTGCGTTGAATAGGCGTTATCGTTGGCAGAACACCACTGGTGCATCTTTTCCCATGCCGATAACACTTGCAGATATCCCCCTGAAGTTGACTTCCCCGTTAAGGTAGCATTCTGTTGGGTGGAACTTAATATCCACTTTCGCATCAGCAAAACGGCGCTATCTGGATTGTTTCTCCATAGGTTTAAATACGTATGACAACTTCGGCTATACAACCAAGCAATGGTGGCAGTAACTTGGGGCGATGCAAATGAAGTCCCCGATTCCATTGCGTACGGATAGCTGTGGGTTTGGGTTGGCTTAGCTAAATACATACTCTGCCCGGTTGCATGTATATCCACCGAAACCGCTCCATAACCACTGGAAGCACGATTCTTATTTTCATCGGCACTGGAAACGACGATTAACCCCTTGGATGGACATAAACTGGGGATATCGCCTTTACTTGGATCGTCTACGTCGATATTTAAATTGGTAGTTGATGACGCACACATGACACCTACCGAAACCAAGGAATCGTACATGGAACACCAAATCGGGAATTCAAACGGGAATGCATTGTCGACCCCTACCGACATATTCACTGCTACGATATTCGCCCCTTTCCTACCGCCTGTATTCAAGTATAGCTTCTTCTGATTAAACAAATAAATCATGGCATTAACCACACCAACATCCGCTGCTCCACCGTTGGTTGGATAACAGTGGGTAATCATCAATTTGGTATCCCACAACAGCCCGGTTATCCCTTTATTGTTATCCCCTTTGGCCATCATGGCCGATGCCACTGCCGTTCCATGTCCGTATCGGGTTGATTCTCGATTAAAAATCAATGGGGAATTATCGCCTCCGTTCCAACCCCAGTAATCGTCAACATACCCATTGGAATCTTCATCAATTCCATTCCATGGTATTTCCTTGTAATTCCTGTACAAATTAGACACTAAATCAATATGGCCTGTATCAACGCCATCATCAATAATGGCAATAACAGCCGTATCACCAGCACGAGTTACGGATGATACTCCGTAATCCCATGCATCAGGCATTTGAATGGATTGCAAATATTTTTGCTGATTGAACTCGGGGTCATTGGGTACTCGTTGTCTTCTTGATACATCGGCTCCGTATTGCACTTTTAATCGCCAATTCTCATTAAATAATATTTCTATTGTATGTAAAAACACTTTCCATTTATCTAAATTGGTACATTGAAAATGCAATAACCCTATATCCAAATCCAAGACAGTAATTTTAGTTTCGATTAAAGTCTCTACTTGTTGTATTGTTTTAGACAACTCGGATATATCGATATTTTGTTTTGTACCCGTTGCAATGGATGGTTGAAGTACAGCCTGCTTATTAACCGTGGTTCCAACCTTATCGCTTAAACTTGGTATTTTTGAAACACTTGTTGCCAGATTAAATACACTATCCCTAAATACACTATCCCGATGATTTAGCCGAAACAACTCGGCAGTTCTTCTTAAAAAATACAATGTTCTTTTGTTGGACTGATACCCTGGCATTTGCTCAAACAATGGAACCGATACCACTTGTACCATAACCCCTTTAGACATTGGATTCACATACGATTGTGCATGCAAGCAAGGAGTCAAAAGCAATGTAAATATTAACAAAAACCTCAACATGGGTTCATTCTATTTTTTCAATTTTAGGGTATTCCTATCAAAAATAACGCCCGATGGTAGAAATCGGGCGTCAAAAGTTCAATATGTGAGAAAAATTACAATCTTATTTTGTAGGCTTTCCACCTGCGGTGGGCGCAGTTGTGGCAGCGCCTGAGGTTGTACCTTTTGATGCAGTAGAAGAGCGTTTCTTTAACTTAGCAACATAATCCTCGTATTTCTGTTTTACTTCAATCACAGCAGCATCATCTGGCTTGATAGCTAAAACTTTACCCCAATACATGATTGCGGTTTCGTAATCTTTCTTTTGCAAAGCGTAGTGGGCTAAATTCTTATATGCATTTACCACATCTACTTTCGTTCTTGGAACGGTTAATGCAGCAGAATCAAGTTTACTGATCCATTTTAAATATGCCGCAGTTACATTTCCTGTAGTATCTTTTCTGTCCAAAACTGCCCAAGTAGTAGCGATACGATTGTACCCGTCTACGTAATTGGTATCCTGTTTCACGATTTGCTGGTATAAACCCAATGCATCTTGATGTCTTTCCATACGAGTTAAACAAACCGCTGCATAAAACATGTCTTTGATATTCAATGAGTCTTTCAACTTCATCTTTTTCATTTCAATTACTTGATAGGTTTTATCGTACTGTTTAGCGTTCCAATAAACATCCTGCATACGAGTGTACATTCGCTCTGCCGCTTTAGCTGTATCCATAAGGACAGGAGAAATTACATTGAAACTTGTTTCCATCTTTCCATCATCCCCTACTCGAGCATACAACAATGCTTTGTAGTACGATTCTGTTGCCGATAATTTTCTACCTTGAACTTTTACATAATTGTTTTCAAACTGAGTAAATTCATTGATACCCTCGTTCAATAGTTCTTTGGTGGCATCATTTTTTTCTCCGATAGCAAAACTCTTGATTCCACGCACGTATGCATTATCTTTTTGACTTAATAAAACATCGGCTTGTTCGATGGTTTTATCCCAATCTCTGGTTTGAAATAAGGTTACAACATAGAATTTACGCGCAGTAAAATTATTGTTTCTCTTTAAATATTCTTCGTAATAATGGATGGCTGAATCCCGCATCTTCATTTTTGCGAATGCTTCCGCTTTCAAGCGATATGCCGGCGCAAACTCTTTGTCAATAGCCAAGGCATCATCTGCTTTCGCGGTAGCCATTAAGTAATTACCAACACGAGTGTAGGCTCTTCCTTCCATGGTAACTGGTCGTGGATCCGTTTCCGCATTGTTTTTAGCAATGGTGTATTCTACCACCGCATTCGACAAATCTGAAGGATTAATGATACTCAGCGCTTCGCCTCTCAACAAATTCACTTCAATATCGGTTTCTGAAGCCAATTTTAAGTTTTCAAAAGCTTTTTTAGCATGTGCTAATATTTGCTCCTTGCTTCCAAAATCAACCAGTAAATAACAACGAGCGATTTCTTTGTGCACTACCAATTTCACTTTTTTCTTCGCGGCTGAAGCTTTAGTGAAGAATTGTTCTGCAGCAGAAATATTACCTGCTCTTAAAGCCATGTGCCCCTTACCTACCATGATTAACGGATTGGTTGGAGCTTTTGCTAGACCTTCGTCAAATAAGGATAATGCACCTGCAGAATCACCTTTGTAAATCAAATTCAAGCCGGCGTAGTAGTAAAAGTCGGGCTTCTTAGGATTCTTGGTAATTAACACTCGATAGATGCTATCGGCGTCCTCAAACTGTTCGTTACGAGAAAGACGTTGTGCTTCTGCCAACGTTTGTGCCGATAATCCCGCGAACAAACATGGGATAATCGCCAACAAGGAAAAAATTAACTTTTTCATTTTACTGCAAAAAAACTATTAAACAATGGATTATGTTTTATCTAATTAAAAAAAAATTGTATTTATTGTAATTCAATGGTTCTATGAGGAGGTAATGCGGGGTATAATCCCGACTTTTTTATCAAAACTTGACCTGGATGCGAGCACACAAACGACAGAAATCCAGATACCAATCCCGAATATCCCTGTAAGTCGTAGCCCCAAACTGGTTCAATAAACGGATACGTTTTATCGGCAATTTGACTTTGAAAAGGATATATTTTAGTCGATACCATCCCACCGTTGGTTTCTGGGCGTTCTTCCGTGGTTAAAGAATTGTTCCCAGAACGGTTAGTCTCCGGAGAAAAAGCAATTACTCGGATGTCTTTACGCAAGGCGATCGACAAAGAATCGCCGTCATCGGCTAACCAATTTAACCCAATAACTCCCAGTGTTTGAGGATCCATTTTCACTTTATCCATTACGGCCAGCGGCGAATTACAGGAATGTATTTTTCGCATAAGCAGTTTGCCTTGAACTCGTAGTAAAGAGTCAACTTCTTCTAAAAATCGACCGCCTTTCCCATACAATACCAAAGATTGGGCAGCGATTGTACTTTCACCAGCGAGCCAATTGAGAACTTGCTGTTTACTCGGGACAATATCTAATTGTTTGTTGCAAATAAAAGCGGCTGAAGATTTAAATACCATAACGGATCGGACTTTAATGTTGTTTTTGCCTAATACCGTTTTATCGTCATTGGTAAACGACCGATGTAAAAAAACTCCTTTGATTTCACCTTTATTTAGCAATTCGAGTAACTCTTGGTGCGATAAATAGACAGGATTTATTTTCGCTTTGGGATATTCCAATTCAAATTGATGTATGAGTTGCTCGATTACAAAAGAATCGCTCCGATCAAAATGCATAGTTACTTCCCCTTTGGTAGGAATATCATTACCTGAACCTTGGTGATTCATATCCAGGCAACCAGAAAGTAAAAATAAGATAAAACTTACGGGAATAAGTAGATAGCGATTAAACATCTGCCGAAACCTCCGATTCTAAGGATTGAGCTCGTTGAGCTTTTTTGTAGATCCAATACCCATTTACAGAACGAAACAAACCCCAAGCGAATAATACCCAACCAAAATGATTATCCATAGCCACGGCCAATTGAATAGGAATGATAGGAAGTGTAGAATCTAAAACCACCATTAATAGCCCCAAAACTGCGAATAGCGTTCCGGTAATCCAGTAATACCAATGATTAGTTTTCACGAAATTCAAAGGTAAAAAAAAATCCCGGTCCAAAGACCGGGATTTCTTAAAGAACAAATTATTTACAATTATTTAACCATCATGGTCTTGCTCACAGAGCTACCACCGCTGATTAATGTGTAAGTATAAATACCTGTGCTCAACGACTCACCATTGATTGAAATGATATGATTTCCTTTAGCTAAGTTATCGTAAGACTGAGTAGAAACTAAAGCACCCATGGCGTTTCTAACTTCAACATTTACTGTTCCTGGTTTGGTTAAATAAACCAAAACATCGGTAGAACCTTGGAAAGGGTTAGGATAGTTTTGATTAACTACCATTACTTTTCCTGTATTTGGTTCTTCGGTATTTAAACCGTAATAATGACCGATGGTACCTGCTTTAATTTCAGAAACTGGAATTGCTTGATAATACATAACTCCTAAGTTTACGGGGTGATTACCAAATCCAGACTGATTGTTTTGCAAGTTAGTTCCTGGGATTTCGTCTTGTTGCCACATTACATGCAAGAAATCATCTACTGTTTTTGCTACACAACCGAAATCATCTTCCATATCACGAACTTGAGTAATATTCTGTGGAGCAGACCAAGTAGCACCACCATCTTCAGAATAAACAACCCCTAAATCACGGTAGTTTGCTCCTAAATCACTTAATACTCCTTCAACAGGAACACTGAAGATACAGTACAAACTTCCATCGGCAGCGACACCAGAACTAGGTTGACGCATGGCGGATGTATTCCCTAAACGGGCAACGCTGGACATCCCTGCGGGAACGGCTCCATTTTGCAGTGAAGCAAAAGTAGATTGCTCAAGCGCGTTGATTCCATCTCCATCATTATCAAATGCAGCACCTGCAGCAATGATTGTTTGCTTATTGGATGCTTCGTCCCAATGAACAATACCTTGTAATCCAGGATAGAAACTGTACGATTCATCGGTGGTATCGGTATCCAATACACGACCTAATCCCCAGAATACATGTACATTATCGTTTCCATCAATTAAAACATCAACTGTACCATCGTTAGAAATTGGAGTATCCAACATTTCGCGTTTAGCATTATAAGGAGCATAACGGAAAGAATCGGCCATAATTCTCTTCCAAGTATCACCCCCATCCAGACTTTTCCATAATACTACACCCTGTAATAAGTCTGCGTTTACCACAGCAACGGTATTGCCTTTTACATCAATAGCATATTGGTCTGCACCGCCGTTATTGGTTAATGTGCTATCGTAATTAGGCAACATTATGTGCTGAATATCCCAGTTTGCACCGCCATCTTTAGAACGGCTGTACACCATAGGAGCAAAAATACCGTTTCTACGTGGAGCTCTAGCTTCGCCTGGAGCTGCAGAATCAGTGTATGAGCAAATCAAGTGGATTGTATTTCCGCTATTCGCGGCTCTAGCCCAAATTGGCTTGTAAGGGGCTTCACGTAACACATTGGTTGTTACGGAAGGTCTTGATGTTGATGACGAGCTTTTGGTTAAATAAAAACCACCATTGGTAGCATCATGACCGATGGTAAATACAGAACCGTCAGCCAATACACCTACGGATGGCCAACCTGTACGCTCACTTGCTTCTACGCGGGTTGAATCTGACTTATTCCAAACCTTTGCTGAGCTACGGTAATTATAACCTGAACCACGACCTGGGTAACCCATAGCGTCAGAAGTTGAAGTTGTCCAAGTCGCTGAAATCCCTCCATCAGGATGCATAACCAGACGACGTGGCATAGCATAATTGGTTTGTAAATCGTAATAACTAGATCCGATGCGAATAAATCCGCTGCGATCTACTTCTCTTCGCTGTGTTTGCTGAGAGGGTTTTACATCTTGTTTTGTAGGCGTTACATCGGTAAAAACTTTTCCGGAATTCGCCTTCTGGGGAGCCCCAGCCGAATTAATTACCGAAAAAGGAACTTGAGCAGTAATAACCGATGCGGAAACTACCGATAAAGCCAATAAGTAATACTTCTTCATTCTGTGATTAGATTAGTTTTTACAAATAAAACGAAAATTAACGAAGTGTTGAAATTCTATGAAGAAATCCAAGAAGAAAGTTTTATCTATTTTGGGCAGCAATTTCCCCTACTCGAAGTATCCCAAGTACCGTTTCTAGCAGTATATCGCCATCCGTTGCAGCACCTCTATGAACTCCTTTCATTCTCAAATCCATTAATTTCAACAGGTTGAAAATGGTCTCTAAGTCTTCTAAATGGAAATTTTTGGATGCAATTGCATAATCTTTTACAAAAAATGGATTAACACCAAGCAATTTTGCCGCTTCAAATTCGGAATTTACTGCAAAATTTTTCAGCAACAATATTTTTGAAAAATACCCCATTAACGTGGATGAAACACGCATCAATTCGCCTTTATCCGACTTCTTACCCATTTGATGGGCGATTTGTACTGATTTATTGAAATTTCTTTGACCTAAGGCATTCTGTAATTCAAATACGTTGTATTCGCGGTTAAATCCCACATGTGCTTCAATATGGGATACCTTAATAAATTCCTCTCGTACACTCACCATCACTTTCTCTAATTCATTCTGGATTATACCCAATTCTGATCCTAAAAAATCCAACAGCAAGTTAACCGCTTGCGTATCGATACTTCTCCCTCGCATTCTTAAGAAATTTGGGAGCCATTCTTTGATTTGATAATCCCGCAGTTTATCGGCTGTATACAGAATATGTTTATTACATAATTTAGCAAACCTTGTACGCGCGTCAATTTTTGATCCACGAAATGCCAATACCAATACCGTAGAAGGCAATGGGTTTTCTAAATATGCTTCCAGTTTATCCAAGTCTTTCAAATCCTGCGCATCTTTCACAACAATAAGTTGATATTTACTCATCATCGGATAACGTCTTGCCATTCCAACCAAATCATTGGTTTTCGTTTCTTTTCCATAAACGATGGTTTGGTTAAAACTCTTCTCCGATTCGTTCAGTACCGAATTCTCCAATAACCCGGTTAAATCGTCGATAAAATAAACTTCCTCGCCTTGCAATAGAATTACCGGTGCAAATTGACCTTGTTGAAATTGATTTTTCAACGATAAGTAATTGACTACGGTTTCTAATTGTTTGGCCATACTGTTGTACCTTTACTGCGATGCAGGCATTAAACTTTCCGGAATTTGCATTTCAGATTGTTGAACAAGAGCAAAAAAAACTGATTTTCGACAAGGTTAGAAAAAAATTTATCCC
>JACCDW010240882.1_pt1 | contig 14206 bp, 17 predicted proteins | sample 7449781 | NCBI WGS metagenome assembly JACCDW01 (sample SAMN15323449, study PRJNA562643) | freshwater metagenome | isolation source: river surface water | place: USA:Blue River Watershed | collected 2017-08-18 | reverse complement strand
GCAGGACAGAGGGCGTAGGCTCCACGGGCAGACCAGAGCGTGCCACAGAGGCCCAAGAGCGTGCCATTTTGGGGCTGGCGTGTTGGAGGCAGGGGAAAGTGTACCTCCCCCTATGGGGGACAGAGCATTCAATTTTACCCTCAAATTGAATGCGTTTTGCGGCCCAAATGCTCTGAAAGAGACCTTCTGGACACCATTCAATTTTACTCTGAAATTGAATCTGGAGGGGGTAAAGACCCCCTCCCTAAGGGGGTACCTTTCCTCTGTCTTTCAATTTTACTCTGAGATTGAATGCTCTGGTACGCTAGGCCCCAGAGCCCCCCTTATCCGAATTCAATTTACAAGTAAAATTGAATGCAAAAAGGGGCTATATCCCTGGTACAATTCTTCTTCTCTCTCTAATCTTCACTCTTCAACAAGATGTCTTCCAGCAACGTTTCTCTCATTCTCTCCGAGCTCTCTGCCACGCGCGCGGACGTGCTCGCTCTGAAGTCGCAGGTCTCGTCTCTGCAGGCGCTTCTTGCCAGCAAGTCTGTCGCTGCCCCCGCAGTGGCGTCTGGTAAGCCCGTCACAGAGAAGAAGCCGCGCAAGAAGTCGGATGCTCCGCCCACAGCCTGGCGCCTCTTCACGGATCGTGTGCGCCAGATCCTGCGGGACAACGGCTACACGGCGAAGGCCGTCGGCGTGGAGTGCGTGCAGTTCTGCAGCACTCTGAAGGACGAGAACTCGGACTTCGCCACCTGGCAGGACGCCGACATTCTGGCTCGCCGCGCGGGCTGGTCTGCCCCTGAGGTCTCCAAGCAGAAGGCCGCGGGTAAGTCTTGGCGCAAGCCCAAGACCGGCTCTGCTCCCGCCTCTGTGGTCTCGGGCGGTGACGACGAGCTCGACGGCGATGCCCCTGCGGACTCTGGTGCGGACAAGCCCAAGAAGCAGCGTAAGAATCCTTGGGCCGATCTCTCGGCCGAGGAGCGCGCGGCCAAGAGCGCCAAGATGCAGGCTGGGCGTGCCGCCAAGAAGGCCGCCTCTGAGGATGCGCCCGCGGTGACCTCTGCTGCTGCGGAGACCACCACCAGTGCGAAGACCGAGCCCGTCGTGACCAACGCGGCCAGCTCCTCTTCCTCCGCTGCGGCAGTCGTGGCCTCCAGCTCTGCGCCTGTGGGGTTCAAGAAGGTCGCGCTCACCAAGGACGGCAAGAACGAGCGGTTCTGGGTGAACCTCGAGTCTGGTCACGCCTACTACCGCCTCGCCGACGAGAGCCAGGGTGAGTGGGCGGGTCTCTTCTCCAAGACCCCCAAGCCCCACATCGACTTCGATGCCCCCGAGCCTGCCGCCGAAGATGATGACGGCGACGGCTTCGAGATCGACGAGTAAGCGGTCTTCGCGCCCCCAAAACAAAAAAACAAAAGAAAAAAGGTAAGTCTGTGTGTTTCTGCGTAAAAAAAAAAAAAGAAAAAGGGCTCTGCCCACCAAAAAAAAAAACTTTTTTTTCTGGGCGGACTTGCTCGGATAAAATTGAAGGGTTTTTCCTACCCTTGCAGGGTACCTCCCTTCTTCCCTCTTCCAAAATGAACACTTTTTCCTACCAGGTCTTGTACCCTTCCGCACCTCTGCATCCGCCGTCTGAAGTGGATTGGCTGGACTGCGCGTGGGGCGGCCCCTACTACGACGATGATCTGCCCGAGGCCCTCTGCGGCTCTTGGAGCTGCCCTGGGGACTGCACCATCTGCTGTGCAGCAGAGCAAGCGATGCGGCGCATCTTTCTGCCCATCCAGGGCCCTGTGAACAGGGACGGCATTCCTCTGGGGTATCTGATCCTTGCAGAGTAGGATTCTCTGCGCTCAATTAAAAAAAAACACCAGAACACAAAAAAAGTAAAATTGAACACTTTTTTGTGTAGGCTTTCCAGTACACTTCTTTTCAACTCTCCAAGCAATCACAATGTCTTCTCTCATTTCTCCTTTCGTTTCTGCACTCCCCACCCCTGCCGTCTTCACCCAGTACGACGCAGATGGCGATGCGATTATGACGGATGCCGCCACGGGTCTCCCCATCGTGTACGGGGGGTCTGGGTCCAAGCGCTCACGCTCTGCGTCCTTGGACAGCGACAGCACAGACTCTCGTCCCTCGAAGCGCAGCCGCACGAGCTCTGACGACGATGCTGTGGAGCCTCTGTCTCCCATCCGCATCCCTCTGGCTCCTGTGGGTATCCCCGTGAACGTCTGCCCCCCTGCACCGAAGAAAGCGTCCCCTCCGCCTCTCCCACCTTCGGATGACGAGGAGGGTGACATCTCCCCTGCGCGCAATCTCGCAGAGCAGATGGCCGAGGCGGTTCTTGCAGGCGAGCCTGCCGAGACCACGATCTCCTCTTCCTCCAACGCGGCCGCAGACCTAGTGGAATCTGCTCCTCCTGGCGGTGAGCCTCCTGCAGAGCCCCAGGGCTGGAACATCAGCGTCTACTGCTCTGATCTGGCTCTGCGCTTGGATATGCGTCATCCTCGCGTGGTCTTGAACTTCCTCCGCTTCATCAACACCTACAACGAGCTCGCGCCTTACGGCGAAGAGATCCATCTTCCTCCGATTGACGACGAGGGCCGTGAGATCATCTTCAGCCACGAGTCCGTCATCAACCCTCCTGCCGAGTTCGCGGCCGACGTAGCAGAGCTCCGTGATCTTGTGGACCGCTTCAGCTGCCGCTGCCCAGACTGCGAGCCTGACGCGTGGTCTGACAATGAGCGCGACGACGAGAGCGATCGCGGCCGCTGCACCCCCTACACCCCTTAAGTAAGTAATTCTGTATGTTCTGTATGTTAACCAAACCAAAAAAAAAAGAAAAACCCCAAACCAAAAAAAAAATAAGGAAACCCAAAAAAACAAAAAAAAACTTTTTTTTCTGAGCGGATCTGTGAAAGGGATTCTGATTTGTTTTGTGTTGTTTGAATTGAATAAAATTGAACAACAAATCCAGTATGAATCCTAGTACACTTCTCCCCTTCAATCCAATCAACACAAGATGTCTTCTGCACTCTCGTTCACCTTTCGTCCCTCTCTTATCCCCGCCTACGCGCAGGCCGAGTTCCTCACTCGGTTCTGTCAGCTGGTGTTGGACTATGAGACGCTGACGTCTCCCGTGCCCGAGGCCCCCTCTGCGGAGCAGATCCCTGCTCCGTCGGCGTTCGTCCCTGTGGACGGCGATACCCCTGTGTCCAAGAAACCCCGTAAGAATGCGTGGGCTGACCTCACAGAGGAGCAGCGCACGGAGCGTGTCGCCAAGATGCGCGCGGGTCGTGCCACGAAAGCCGCGGAGCGCAAGATGAGCGACGACTCTCTTGTGCCCCCTCAGCCTCCAGCAGAGGCAGATTCTGCACCCAACAACAAGCTCAGTCCCGAGGAGCACAAGGCCTCAGTGGACAGGATCATGTTGCTCATTACGGGAAAGAAACAGCGTAAGAATCCATGGGCCGACCTCACGCCTGAGCAGCGTGAGGCCCGTCTCGCCAAGATGCGCGCTGGGCGCGAGGCCAAGAAGGCCGTGGCTGCAACGGGCTCTGCGTAAGAGCACTACCAGGTAAGTAAAAACAAAAAAAAAGAAAAAGGGCTCTGCCCTCCAAATAAAAAGAAAAAAAGTAAGAAACAAACAAAACAAAAACTTTTTTTTAAAATTTGAATGTGTCTATCTCGTCGTAGGAAAGCACTTTATTAAATATGTCTGTCGTTAACGTAAAAGTAAAATTCATTCGTGAAGAAGGATACACCAATTTGAAGAATTGGATGGAAGATGAGAACAATGTCTATGTAGGTCGTGGGCGTGTGGTGTTCTTGACGAAAGAAGGACCTTCCTTTCCTCCGAAAGATTCTCTCTTCTGCAATCCGTTCAAGGTGGGGAAAGATGGCACGCGCGAAGAAGTGATTGCGAAGTTCCGCACCTATATGAAATCCAGACTGGATAAGAATCCTGAGTTGGTCCAGCAACTCTTGGCCTTGGAAGGTAAACGTCTGGGCTGTTGGTGTAAACCAGAGGCGTGTCACGGGGATGTCTTGTTGGAATTGATCCAACAATATAAGACATAGGGGATATCTGAAGGAGGGGGTGCTTACAAGAACAAAAAAAAACAAAAAATTTTTCTTGGACTTGTGTGAAAAGTAAATTTGAACCTGCCAGTGCGGTCTATCCCTGGTACATTTCCCTCCTTCCCTCCAACAAACTTCACAATGTCTCTCATCACTCAGCAAACTCTCCTCCAGGCTCGCTCGGATCGCGACGACGCTCTCCACCGCATCTCCGTCGGTGAAGACTCGCAGCGGGTCCGCGACCTCCTCTCTGGGGCCAACAAGCGGATCGCCAAGCTTGAAGCCCAGATGAAGGCCGAGATCGCGGCTGCAGACGCAGCTCGTCAGGCTGTCGCGGACAAGTCTGCGAAGGCAGACAGCAACAAGCGCTCGGCCAAGCCCCGCCAAGAGCGTGCTCCTCTCCCTGAGGACGTAGACATCGTGTGTGCAGACTGCACGAACACGTTCGTCTTCACAGGAAAGGACCAGGTCTTCTTCACCAAGAATGGGTGGAGTGATCCTGTCCGCTGCAGCGACTGCCGCGACGCCAAGAAGTCGGCAAAGCCCTCGGGCAAGAACATCGCGTGCTCGGACTGCGAGGCCGAGTTCTTCTTCACGGACGCCAAGTCCCGCGTCTTTGAAGAGCGCGGCTGGGACGAGCCCAAGCGCTGCAAGGACTGCTCTGCGAGCCACAAGGCGATGGCGCCCATCACCATCCACTGCTCGGGCTGCAGCAGCGACTTCACCTTCTCGGTCAAGGCCCAGAAGGACTTCAAGATGAAGAAGTGGGCCCCGCCCAAGAGCTGCCGCGACTGCCGCGATAAGAAGTCCACTGCGGGCTCCGTGAAGGCCTAAGCCCTCTCGCGTCTCGGTCGGATCGACCTTAAACCCAAACAAAAAAAGAAACATATCACAGAAAAAACAAAAAAAAACAAAAAAAACTTTTTTTGGGTCTGAGTAGCATATGCAATCAGAGAAACCGATCTGTCGTTTCTGTTTTGCATCGTCTTCTACAAAACAAAATCCTCTTGTAGAACCTTGTGAATGCAGAGGCAGCATTCAGTTTGTCCATCAACGTTGTCTGAACCGATGGAGGAAGATGGATCCAGCACGCAATGCAAAAATGTGCCTTCTCTGTCTTGAACCTTATAAACTCCAAGGATTTGTCTCCTACGAAATCATCCCTTCCAATGCACGCATCTTGATTCTTCTCCGGTATCCGATGCTCCTCTGTGTTCTTGTGAATTACGTGGCATTTTTTCAGTATTCCTTCGGACATCCTTCTGTTTCAATCTATTCCTTATTAGAACTCTATCAGTATATATTTCAACTCCTCTATCTTGGGCTTTTCTGCTTCCATTGGAATGTGCAACAGAAAGGAGCGTATTGGCAAGAGGTCAAAGGAAAAGGATTGATCCTTTTCTCTGGATTGTACATCGCATCCAATTATGCTCTCCATCAACATCAATTCTTTGCTGTTCTCCCCATAAATTATATCTTGGCTATTGCTTGGCACAGACACATACAGATCTTAGAAATGCTGAATCAAGACTAAAAAAAAATGTTTTTTTTGTTTTTTCTTGGTTTCTTGATTTTTTTTGTTTTTTTTTTAATCAAAGACAAGCTCATCGTCATCATTGAAGACGAGCTCGTCTTCGTCGGCAGGAGGGGGTGGAGGAGGAGGGGGTGCTGCTTTCTTGGAGCGGCGCTTGGGCTTTTGCGGTTTTGCTTTCACAGAATTCTCTTCCACTGCAGCGGTAAGATCCGTGACAAGAGGATTTTTAAGCATTTCTGTCCATCGCGGATCCTCTTGGACTGCTTTGTGAATGTCGTCCACAGGAATCCCAAATTTCTCTGAGACGATCTCTACAAGGGAGACGTGAATGTCTGCGACGTGCTTGAACAGCATTAAGAGGGATACACGGAGTGCATCACTGGAGGTCTTGACTGGCAACGGCTTCAGGGTGCTGCCGTCGGGCAAGACAACCTCTTCCTTTACGAGAGTTACACGAGTAGACGTATTCATTGTTGGATTGCGGAAAAGAGTGTACATTGGAATACGTCTTACTCCTATTCAAATTTACCTAAACGTTTTGTGCATAGGATCCTATAGACTATGCTCTGCAAAGGCTCCATTCAAGAAGCCAATCAAAAAAAAGGATGTTGGCTTCCAGCTGACCCTTCATCCTCCTTTCAACTCTGTCGCCGATGTCATTTTTATCGTATGACAGAGATGCTCGATTCACTTACAAAAGCCTATGCAGAGGGACAGATACACCCTCCGTTTGAAATTTCGTTTACAGATGAAGTTTTCTTGCAAGAACTTTTACATCCTGCACGAGAACAGGCTCTTTTAAATTTATTGGCGACACTTTCTTTGCAGAATAAAATTCAGTATAGGTTGCTTCAAGATCGCTTAAAGCAGCGCTCCGTCTTTCCCATTTTGATCACGAAGAGGATTCAGGCGCACCAGCCTGGACCCCGATGCAAAATGTATAGAGACTTTATAAAAGATCCTGATCTTTACAAATCCGATACATTGTGTTGGAATTGTTGGTCTTGTATTGCGTGGGTCTTAAAACAAAACAATACACGATTGTTGACTGCGTATCGGCAAACCTTCGGACTGAATTTCTCACGTCTTACATTTGATATTTTTACAACAACAGGATCGGCAGTCTTTGTAGATTTGTTTGCAAGTCTCCATCTGTTAGGAAAAGACCATCACATTCGCATTTTGCAAGATCATTTCTTTCATCGCTTTCCCCTGGAGGATTTCCGGAAATTTCTTTTCGCAATGTTCCAACATCCTGTCTTTCTAGATCTCTTCTTTTATAAAACGCAAAACGACTTTCTGCCTCTTCCGTTTCGTGATCCAATTGTGGTAGAGGAATTCTATCGGACTCTCAAAAAAGGAATTAAATGCAAGACAAATATGTATAAGGAAGAACTTATGATGCGCACCTGGCATCCGACCCGTTTGTTTTCGTGGTGTTTTGATATCGAAGAACTCAAAGATTTTGATTAGGGAGAAATCTCAAGGGAGTGAAGAATCTTCTTCTCAACGTGCTGGCAGAAGAGACTGACGTCAATATTCTTTTTGAGATCTAACATTTGCTCATAGCTGAACCAATTGGCTTCCTCAATCTCGTGAGTGTCTTGAGGAAAGGTTCGAAACTCTTCCTCCACTTCATAGATGTAGTATTCTGCAGCTTTGTAACGCTTTGAAGCGATATAGTCAGAGGAAAGTGCGAGGCCTGTCTCTTCCTTTAATTCGCGGAGCGCACACGCAAGAGCTGTCTTGTCGATCCGTTCACGATGGCCCTTGGGAAACGACCAGATTTGCCCCTTCCTTCCCTTGACGAGCAGGATCCGATTGTTCGGACTAATGCAGATGCAGCCATAGACCTTTTGATCAGGAGGCTGATAGGAGTCAAACGCAGAAGGAAATTTTGAATCACGCATATTTGAAAGAGGTATACTGCGAAGGGTAGATACCTTTCCCCTGGCGGTTTCCAGCTTCAATTTTGGATCGCGTGAATCTAAACTCTTTCCTGTATACCAAGACAATGAAGTATTGGATTGCTGGCCATCTCACAGGAGGTCTTGGAAATCGTCTGTTTCAGCACGCAGCTGCTCTTGGATTAGCGCAACGATGGGGGTATACACCTGTCTTTTATTTGCCTCAAATGGCACCCACGCATCACGGGCCGTTTGATACCATTTTCAAATTGTTTCCTGACATTCCAATTGTAACGGAGGAAGAAAAGCACATTTCTATACCCGAAGGTCAAGGAAATGTTTTTACCTATATGCCCTTTCAACAAGATCCTATCACAGCAAATCTTCTTATCGATGGATGGCGTCAGTCCGAGCGCTATTTTCCTGTGGGCGGTGTACACGTGGCCTTCGAGAAGGCTATCCCTCTTTCGAGGCAAAATGAGCTCTTGACCAAATACTCTCTGGTGAATGCAAGAGAAACAACGTGTTTTCTTCATATTCGTCTCGGTGACTATAAGATTCTTCCCCATCACCAAATTGATCTAGGCGCCTATATTTCCAAAGCGAGCGAGCAGTTTCCAAAAGGTACACGCTTCTTAGTCTTTTCGGATGAAGCGAAACAGCACAAAGAAATGTTTAAAACTCTTGTTACGACACTCGGTCATCAGCCTTGTATCGTAGAAGAAGAGGATGAGCTTGAAAGTCTTTTTTTAATGAGCCAATGTTGGGGTGGCGCGATCGTTGCCAATAGTACATTTAGTTGGTGGGGAGCCTATTTTGCGAAGCAGCGGTGTCCTTCTGGAAAGACCTACAAAGCGTGCTATCCCAGCGTATGGGGTGCTGGACTTCCTGCTGCACGGGATGTGGTTCCTTCCTGGGGTCTTTCCATTGCCGCCCCATAAATTTGAAGCGAAAAGTTTCCTCCCATTCAAGTATCAGTATGCCCCATATCGAAAATTTCCCACCTATCTTCGCAGTGGTACGAACGCAAGCGCTACGTGGACCTTGTATTCAACTCCTGCAATCCGAGGCAAGAAATGGATATTCGTTTATTCAAAATTTGAGGCGCCCTGAAGAGTTCTTTGAAACGGAGCTGCAGCGCATTACGAATTACCAATTGGACTCCACGATTTACACACTGCGCTATAAAACGGAAGAGTTCAATCGTGAGGCGCAAGAAGTAAAATTCTGGGTACTTCCATTCTATTATCGTGTACGCCATCAGCGTATTCCTGTCTTGGAATTTCAATACAGATCCTGGATTCCCGACAATTATTTCCCAATGCCGATTCGTGAAAATACCAATGAACTTCTTCATATCTGTGAACGTATTGAAATGGAGCGTCTCTATGAGATCCGAAGAGAAGAGGATGCAATGCACGGATATCCTTCCCGTGGAGATTTCTCTTGGTCCGAAAGAAATCAAGATCGCTATTTTGGATCCCCCCCTCCTGCGCGTTCACGCTATCGTACTCCTTCACCTCGTCGCGATAGTTTCTATTCTCGTCCTCGCACTCCCTCTCCTATTCCCCCTCCTGAGCCCGAGATCCGCGTAGTTCATGTGCAAGTTCCTGTGGAACGCATTGTGACGCAAGTAAAATGCCTTCCCATTCCCAAGCAGATCGGTTTGATTCTTCTAGACAATGCCCGAAAGGGATCCGATAGTTGTCCGATTGCTGCGACAGCATTTGCAGAGTGTTCCAAGCTCTCTGTGTCCTCTTGTTTCCACATCTTTGAAAAGGAAAGTCTAGATCGCTGGATGCAAACGAGTAGTGCGTGTCCGGTCTGTAGGTCTAAAATTGAGAATGTTGTTTCTGAGGAGGTGTAGATGAAGTGTAAGCGCTGCAAACAGACACCAAAGTTTCATAGTTTTGATTATCTTAAAACAATCGGCGATGTTGACTACTATTATTGCTTTCCCGCTCATAACAAAGAAAGTGTACAGACATCGGAGGATATGCAGAATTTTTGCAGTCATTTCCCCACGGATCGTAAATGGAGTGTGGTCTTTCATTTGAACGGATATGGCTTGACCAATCTAATGCCTCTTCCTGTGGCCTTGGAAATGGGAACCCTTGTCCAGGACAAACATCTTTCTACTCTGCAAAAGGTCTATATCGTGCAGGGTAGCTGGTTTATGCAATTCTTAATGACGTGTATTTTGCCTTTTTTACGAACAGAAATGCAAGAAAAATTTGTTTTACTCAATGGATCATTCTTAGAGGTGATAATGGCCCTGAAAGAAAAAGGACTTGCGATTCAGGATATGAAGGATCTGCGGAATAACTTTTGATAAAATTGACACATAAAGCTGGTACTAGGTAAGGTACTAGTTGTATGAATTCTGAAGACAATGGATACGCAACCCAAGACAAGACAAGAGAAGAAAGGAGGCAAGAAGAACAAGGACAAGAGCATCTACAGCGCAAAGCACGTGCGGATGCAACAGGCGATAAGAGAAAACGGGACCGCATCGTCTACATTGAAAACACCTCCAACATCCGAGACCCCTTCATCATCGAAAAAGTAGACTCTGTAGAGGATCTCATCCAAAAAATTTGTGTGAAATTTCCTGACATTTGTCTGGAGAGCATCGGAATGAAGGTCAGCAATAGTCGTATGGGTACGATGCACAGACAACATTTTACAGAAGAGATTCCGTACGAATATGATACGATGTACATTACGCTCTTTCTAAAAAAACACCCTTCGTTTAGTGAAAGTAAAATTGAACGTTTGAGGCAGCACTAGGGAGGTACATTTCTCCTCAACTTATCAGAACAAGATGCCGAACAAGAATAAGAATCGTCACAACAACAGCCGCAAGTCGACAACTTCGACCAGCTCTTCCAAGACCAATAACTCTGTAAATGCGGAGGATGATTTTGGAAGCGTGCTCGTCAAGATTCGGACTCCTACAAGCAGCAAGAAGACAACACCCAAGACCCCTCGCCCCGAGTTTTTGGAGCCCCTGTCTCCCAAGCCTGTCACTCCTCCGCCTCCTCCTCCCACGCCTTGGGAGCAGCTCGGTATGACAGAGGCAGACTTCACCGCGATGCAGGAGCGTGTGCGCAAGCAGATGGCAGAGGCTATGCGCGAGAACTTTATCAACAATCTTCTTGCGCAGTTTGAGTCTCCTTCCTTCTGGCTCCGTCGCAAGGAGTCTCTGGAAAAGGAGCGTGAGTACTTCAACAAGAAGCGTGGATGGTCTGCAATGGATATGGTCGCAGTAGACAAGATTGATGAGGAGATCCAGGAGTGCGATGATGAGCTGGACAAGCTCTATGCAGAAGAGGATCGCCTTGAGTACGAGTACGACTAACGTACTTCTTCAAACCCCACACAAACCCAAAAAAATAAAAAAAAATAAAATTGAACCTTTTTTTGTAGAAACAGACAGCACACAAAATGACTACCAATTTCAAAGCAAAAATTCTAGAAGAACTGGAAACGCTCCAGCTTGCGGATGAATACCGCAAGAAACCCTTTCAGATGAAAGCCTATGCGGCGGCCATCGAAGCTATTCAAAGTCTGCCTGCGGTGACCAAGATGGAGGATGTGGCAGGAGTCAAAGGTGTGGGAGAAAAGATTCGTCAGAAGATTGAGGAGATTCTTAGCACGGGAAAACTCAAGGCTGCTGAAGAGGTTCGCACGACTCTCCCCATTCAGGCATTTAAGACACTAAAAGATGTCCACGGAATTGGTCCTGCGAAGGCGAATGAGCTGATTGGCAAAGGCATTCAGACGATCGCACAGCTGAAAGCGGCGTCCGAGGCTAATCCAAAGCTTCTTACCGCTGCACAGAAACTCGGAGTCAAATACTACAATGATGCGCTGCTCCGCATCCCTCGTGAGGAAATGAAGGAGCACGAAGATACTCTTCTTCCGGGATTTGATGAGCGGTTTGAAGCGACCATCGTGGGATCGTATCGCCGTGGCGCAGCGTCTTCAGGGGACATTGATGTTCTGATGACGCTTCCTGATGAAATGACCGCGAAGGAACAGGGTGATCTGTTTAAGTACAATGTGGAAATGTTCAAAGAAGTAGATTACATCATTGACACGTTGTCCTTCGGTCCCACAAAGTTCTTGGGATACTGCCGTGTGGAAGACAAGCCCGTGCGTCGCCTGGATCTTCTGATGGTTCCACGATCCGAATACGCTACATCGATTCTGTATTTCACAGGCTCCAAGGAGTTTAATGTGGCCTTCCGCTCGTACGCCTTAGAGAAAGGCTACACACTCAACGAGCACAGGCTGGAAGCGGTGAAAGACGGCGTCCCAGCGGTGCCTGCATTCCGCGTAGAGAAAGACATCTTTGACTTCCTCGGTCTCCAGTACGTGGAACCCGATAAGCGTCGTGATGGTAAAGATGTACAACCTAAATAAACAAATAAATACTCTTGTAATGGAAACAGACGGATATTTGATTCTTCCCCACTTTCTGAATCCGCAAACTCTTCAACAAACTCTTGAACCCTACCGAAAAAAAACACAATATATTTTTAATGGTGCAGAGAATGATCACAAACGAAAGCAAGTGAATTTGCCTGTCGATCTTATGATGGAGTTTCGTGAGAATCTGTTAGAGCTACCTTTTTTGACGAAGTATCATTGTGTGGAGTACTTTGTCTTATTGCGGTCTCTTCCTGGCTGTGAAAGACAATTGGCCCATAGTGATTACATTCCCGATGAAGAATTATTGAGTTGCACTGCAGAAGATCGACCTATGTTATGTATCTTGGCCCTGCAAGACAATACGAAGCTCGTTGTCTGGCCTTCCTCCCACAAAGTCATTCAAGGAAGAGGACGGGCAATGGCTCCGATTCTACCGAGGGTAGTTGTCTTGCAAGCAGGTGATGCTCTCCTTTTCCGTGCGGACCTTGTCCACGCAGGTGCCGAATACGATCAAGAGAATATAAGAGTTCATTGCTATATTGATTCCAAAGCGGTAAAGCGCAATCCCAATCGCACGTGGATTATTTCGAAGCACGCCGATGCTCTGGTTCAACAGAAGATCGTGGAACCCTAGTCCAAAATTTGAAGTGAAATCCCTTTCCTTGAGTAGTACAAGATGGACTATTCAACGAAAAGTAAAGCGGAACTGATTGCTCTTTGCAAGGAACGAAAACTTGGTGGCTATAGCACAAAAAAGAAGAATGAGCTGATTGAGCTCCTTCATCAATCCGAGCTCCCTCGTCTTCTTGAAAACGAATGTCAAAAGGAGTATCTGAAACAATTCCTTGCAAAGCACAAGACAAAGAAAGGCTACAAGCGGATTGTTTCGTCTCCTTTGCGCTACGCTGGAGGGAAGACCAAAGCAGTAGGCATTCTCTTGGAGCTTCTTCCTGTTCTGAAAGAAAAGAAAGTAGTATCGCCGTTCTTCGGTGGTGGCTCTTTTGAATTGGCTCTCGCCAAAGAACTTGGGTTTGAGATCATTGGCTATGATGTCTTTGGAATGTTAGTGAACTTCTGGAATCAGATTCTTACAAAACCCGAGGAACTTGCGAAGGTCTTAGCGACGATGAAGCCAACGGAAGAAGCGTTTACGCGCAATCGCAACATTCTCTTGACGTATTGGGAAACGATTAAACCTGCCTCTCTCCAGTACAAGACAAAGAATCGGTTGGAACTTACCGACGAGGAAAAGACGTGTCTCAACAACAATCCTCTTCTTCAAGCGGCTCACTACTATTACAATATGCAGCTCTCCTATGGTCCAATGTTTCTAGGTTGGCCGAGCAAAGTGTATCTGAAAGAGAGTCGCTACAAGGAAATCTTAGAGAAAGTCAAGACCTTCAAGCCAGGCAATGTGAAGGTTGCGTGTGCATCCTTTGAAGAGGTCATTGCCAAGCACCCAAACGATTTCCTCTTTCTGGATCCTCCTTACTATTTGGGAGGTGAATCCAAGATGTTCAAGGGAATGTATCCGAATTGTAACTTTGCGATTCACCACAATGGCTTTGACCATAAAAAATTAGCAGAGCTCTTGAATAAACACAAAGGTGGATTTCTCTTAACTTACAATGACTGCCCTGAAGTCCGAGCGTTCTACAAGGACTTCAAGCAGGTCTTTCCGTCTTGGCAATATACATATGGGCAAGGTGAAAAGCGGATTGGGAAGAATCGTGAAGAAGGGACGGGTGACAATATTAAAGAGAGTCACGAGATCGTCATTATTTGTCCTCCAAAGGAATCGTAACAGGGATGACAAGGTGGGGAAGATTGTTTTCTAGAAACCGAATGAAGGCTCGTCCTTGGCCTCCATTGGCCCCCAGAAAGTGACTTCCGTGGGTGTCGCGGTATTCGTACGTCAAGATTTGTTTTTTTCCCTTCGCTGTTGCGAAGTCTCCCTTCATTCGTCCTGTAGCCAACAGACGCCAGACACTTTTTTCAACGATGTAGTTTACAACATCGTCCATTTTGAAGAAGATCCAGGACTTGGTTGCTGCATCGAGATAGACAAGGAGGCCTGCAGGTTTCGCCGATTCACTCTTTTTCAGATATTTGTTCCACAGCTGCTTGGTGTTCATCACGGCGAGTTTGTCGGCTGCATTCGTAATCTCAGGGAGAACACCCAGAGTAAATTGGAGGTTGTTTCCGCTTTTGACCGAAGCGGAAAGATGAGTGGGATCACTGGAATCCATCTTGAGAGTCG
>JACCDW011367435.1_pt1 | contig 14210 bp, 12 predicted proteins | sample 7449781 | NCBI WGS metagenome assembly JACCDW01 (sample SAMN15323449, study PRJNA562643) | freshwater metagenome | isolation source: river surface water | place: USA:Blue River Watershed | collected 2017-08-18 | reverse complement strand
GGCGTACTGCTCCGGTTGATCCATCCGACCGCGGGCTACAATGCTGAGGGAGCGTTTTTCCCCTTCGATCCGCCCAGAGGGCAGCTCGACATTTTCCCTTTGGAGCAGGGCGCGGATGTCGGCCGCGGTGATCTGGCGTGCGGCCATTTTGGAGGAGTCGAGCCAGATGCGCATCGAGGGCCGCTTTTGCCCGCCAAAATTGATGCCCCCAACTCCGGGCACAACCTGGAGCCGATCCCGGATCTGGCGCTCGGCGAGGTTGGATAGCTCGAGGGTGGACCGGCTTTCGCTGAAGAGGGCGATCCACATGACCTCTTGGGCATCGGCGTCCTGTTTGGCAACGATCGGTTCCTTGATGTCCTCCGGGAGTTTATCCCGCACGCGACTGATCCGGTCCCGAATATCCTGGGCCCCGATGTCGACGCTGTGGTTGAGTTCGAACTCTACGGTGATGATGCTGACCTGTTCGCGGGATTCACTGCGGAGGATCTTGATCCCGGGGATGTTGTTTATTTCCTGCTCCAAGGGCTCGGTGACGTCGGCTTCGACGAGCTCAGCGTTGGCTCCGGGATAGACAGTGGTGGCGGAGACCACGGGAGGATCGATGTCCGGCAGTTCCCGAACCGGCAGGCGGGAGAGGGCCACCAGGCCGACGAGGGCCAGCGCCAAGTTGAACATGACGGCGGCAATGGGCCGCCGGATGCAGAATTCCGGAAGGTTCACGGGGTAGCGGGTTGGGGCTGGAGCTTGCGGCCAGGGGAGAGGCGGAGATTGCCGGCCCGAGCCACGAGGTCTCCCGCCTTGAGGCCGCTGAGAATTTCCACGCGGCCGGGGATCCGGATCCCGGTCTGCACGGGAACGAGTTCAGCTACGCCGCCAGCATCGCGGTAGACGGCGAAGCCCCCGGTGTGGGGAAAGATGCAGTCTTCGGGGACGGTGAGGGCCGAATCCTTGGTGCCGACGGAAAGGCTGACGCTGGCAAACATTCCGGGTTTCAGGCGGTGATCGGGATTAGGAACGTAGGCGCGGATCTGGACGGTGCGGGTCTCGGCCTCGACTTCAGGCTCCACTAGGTAAATTTCTCCGGAAAATTTTTCGTCTCCGTGTGCGGACACTGTCAGGTTGAGGGTTTGGCCCGGCTTGACGCGGGCGCTGTAACGTTCCGGCACACTGAAATCGAGCTTCATGCGGTCGAGGGCGTAGATACTCACGAGGATCGTCTGGGGGCTGACGTACTGGCCGACGCTGACATAGCGTCGTCCCAAGATCCCGTCGAACGGAGCGGTCATGGTGTATTCTGTGAGGCGCTTTCGGGCAAGGTTCAGGCTGGCTTCCGAGCGGCGGTATGCGGAGGAGACTTGGTCGTGTTCCTGCTGGGAGATGGTGCCGTCGGAAAGCAGCATGTCCGCGCGCCGGTGATTCTCATCGCTCAGGCGAAAGTCGGCCTCCGCTTCGGCCACGGCGGCCCGCTGTTTGGACTCATCGATTTGCAGGATGAGGTCGCCCTTTTTGACGGTTTCCCCCTCGGTCATCTGGATGGAGGTGACCTCGCCGTCCACTTCGGGTTTGAGGTCGACCGATTCTTCGGCATCCAAGCTGCCGGTGGCCTGAAGCTTTTCCAACAGGGGACCGGTCTCCACCGCCACCAGTTCGACCGGGACAGGGGCGTCTTTGGGCGGGCCCCCTCCTTTTTTGCAGGAAGCCAAAGCCAACAGGGCCAAAAAGATCCAAAAATGCTTCATTGGATGAATGTTTAAGGATGTTAAGTATCTATCCCAACCGGTCAAGCGGGCAGGGATTCGCGCAAGGCCGCGATCAATTCAGGGATACCTTGACCGGTCTTGGCAGAAATCTGCAGGACGGTCTTGCGGGCGGCTTGGCGAAGGGGGGCAAGGTGATCGGCGCTTTCGGGTAGGTCGGCTTTGTTGGCCACCACCAGAAAAGGGCGGCGGGCCAAGCCCGGGTCATATTCGCGAAGTTCTTTCCGAAGGAGACGATAGTCTTCCGCGGGGTGACGGCCTTCCGTGCCGGCGGCGTCGATGACGAAGAGAAGTAAGGCGCACCGTTCGATATGGCGGAGGAAGTCGTGGCCCAGACCTTTGCCGGCGTGGGCGCCTTCGACGAGTCCGGGAATGTCCGCCACGGTGAAGCGGTTTTCCTCGGCGGAGCCCACCACGCCGATCGCGGGATGCAGCGTGGTGAAGGGGTAGGAGGCGATCTTCGGTTTGGCGGCGGAGAGGGCGGCGAGCAGGCTGGATTTCCCGGCGTTGGGCAGACCCACGAGGCCGACCTGGGCAATGGACTTGAGGACGAGGACAAACTCTCCGGTTTCTCCGGGCTGACCTTCCTCCGCATGGCGGGGAGTTTGCCGGATGGAGCTGGCAAAGCGGGCGTTCCCGCGTCCGCCCCGGCCTCCGCGGCAAAGTAAATGGGTTTCTCCCGGGCGGGTGAGATCGACGAGCGCCTCGCCTTCTTCCCCGGGTGGAAGCGGATAGACGACCGTGCCCAGGGGAACTTTGAGAACGCACGGCTTGCCGTTTTTTCCGGTGCAATTATTGCCGCCACCCTTGATGCCGTGGCCGGCGCGGGCATGGGGGCGAAAGCGGAGGTCGATCAAGTTGTTGATTTGAGGATCCACCTCGAGGATGACATCCCCGCCTCGGCCCCCGTCGCCACCATCGGGCCCGCCCCGGGGGACGAATTTTTCGCGGTGAAAGCTGATGACGCCATCCCCGCCATCGCCGGCGCGGGCATGAATCCGGACACGATCAACGAACATGACCGGTCTCCAGCCAGCGGCAAAGGGGGGTGGAAAGAAGTAGGGCCAAGCCGGAGCCAAGGGCCAAAGGCAGCGCGCCGCTGTAGCCGCCGAATCTGGCAGCCAACCAGCCAGTCGCAAAAACCAACAGGATGGTCCCAAGGGCGGAGGCGACCCGAACCGGGAAGCGGCCAGGCAGCACAAGGCCGGCCCAAGCCGCCAAGAAAACGCAGCCGAGGATGAACCAGCGTGGGGGATGCAACACGGGCAGCGGGCCGGCGGCCAGTCGGCTCCAGGTGCGGAGCACGGCATCGGCCATGGCTTTCTGTCCCCACGGAGAGTCGATGGTCGGATCCACTTCGGGGAGCGTGGCAGCCACGAGGAGCGGCTTTTTGGTCAGGGTGCCAAGATCGTAAACCGGGGTAACGCCGATCCGCTCCTGCTCAGAAGCGAGCACGACGGCACGGATCTCCATTTTTATCGGGGAGGGATCCGGTGCGTTCCAGTCGACGGGCACAGAACCGCGCAGGTCAACGGGAATCGTCTGCAAAGGACGGCCTTGTTCGTCACGCAGGATGAGCCGGCGACCCGAGAGTTCCGAACGGATGAGGTCGGCCCCGGCGGCGCGGGCGTACATTTCCAAAAGCCAGGAGGCCACCACTTGGTCGCCCTGCCGAAAGACGAGCGGGAGGCGGTGGACGTGTTGATCCGCTTCCGGAGTCACCTTCCAAGCGGCCATCCGCGCGGTGCGACGTAAACTTTCCTCCGGGGCGAGAAAACCTTCGGCGGGACGGAGTCCGCTCAGGGAGCCGCGGTGGGGAATGGCCGGGAGTTGGAGGTTTTCGGTTTTTCCGGTTTCGCGTAGGGCCACGGCGGGAAGCACCGGAGCTTCAAAGGCGGCGAGGGCGCGGCCGAGTTGGTCATCCTGCGTGGGTTCCAGCACGTCGGAAGAGTCGAGCGGAAGAAGAAGACCGACCGGGGCGGGCCGGTAGGGGGAGACAGCCCGAAGAAGCAGGGTGAGATCCAAGCGGGGCCAAGGCCAAGGTTCCCCGGCGAGATCCTCGATGGCGACCAAGGTGGGCAGAGCGGGCGGAATCGCCGGCGCGGCCATGGCAGGGAGCAGGAGGCGGGACCATGGCACAAGGGCGGTGGCCAAGAGGAGGCCCACGGAAGCAGCCACGAGGGTGGCCCCGATGCGGGGAGCGTTCATCTAATCTTTGTAGCGGGGAAACAGCCGTTGGCGACGGGGAAGCAGATTGAAAAAGGGCTCCCCAACCTTACAGTGCCTTGATGAAAGGCGGCGCTACAACCAGTCCGGAAGTGCTTCCCGATCAGGAGACGGATCTGTCCGAGGCTTTTGCCAAGGGTTGGCAAGTGATCGTCTGGAACGACCCGGTGAACCTGATGAGTTACGTGGTGTTTGTTTTCATGCGTGTGCTGGGCTTCAACGAGACAAAGGCGAAGCAGCACATGTTGGAGGTGCATGAGCAGGGCAAGAGCGTGGTAGCGATGGAAACGCGGGAGAAGGCGGAGTTTTACTGCCACCGACTGCAGGAATTTGGGCTCAAGTCGACGCTCCAGGCTGCGCCGGCATGAAAATTTTAAAAAGCCAAGGCGGTGGACGGCAGGTGGAGTTGGCCGGGCCGGAGTCGGCGCTGGTCCGCCAAGTGTTGGAGGGATTGCTAGAGGCCTACCAGACCGCACCGGGAGAGTTGGATCCGATGGTGGCGAACCTCTGGTACGGTCGGGCGGGGTTGAGGGAAGCGGGCATCCGCGGGGAAGAGGCCGTGCATTGGATCGAGGGACTCCACGAGGTGAGGCTGGGCCGGCAAAAATCTCTGGAGCGGTGGCTGAAGGCTCTGCCCAAGGTGGGGTACGCCGGAGTCTGGAACATTTCCGAGGAGGATGTGGAAACCCTGGTGGCGGCTTTGAATGACCATCGTCTTCGGCGGGCGGGAGAGTTTGACCTTGGGGAGGGGGATTTGGAGGTCCGGGCAATGGAGAAGGCCAAAGGGGACAAACGGGTCGCTTTGGTGGAAATTCACTTCCTTGCCTGGATGATTGAACTTCTTCTCCAGGAATAACTTATAAAAAAAATCTAAGGCTTTTACTTGGAATCAACGAGAATGATGCTAACCACCTTGGTCACAAAGAGATCATGAGTAACCGCTTTGACGTCATCGTGGTGGGGGGTGGGCCGGCCGGTTGTGCCGCGGCCCGTGCCTTTGGTTTGTCCGGGCAAACGGTGGCCCTTTTGGAGGCGGATCCCGCTGGTAAAAAGAAACAGAGGTTTGCCGGTGAGTGGTTGCACCCGCAAGGGGTCGAGGCGCTGCAAAAGCTCGGTTTTGGGGAGATCGCTGAAAAAGTGGGGCGTCCTCGGGGTCGTGGATTTGTTGTTTACCCCGGGCACCACGAGTCGCCCGTGAAGCTCGATTACGTGGACGGACAGATCGGATTGGCTTTCCATCACGGGCATCTGGTGGACGAAATGCGCCGGATTGTTTCCGAAACTCCTGGGGTCTCTTTCTTTCCCGGGGTCCGTGTCAAAAGCGCCGATGACCACGGGGTCGTGCTGGAAAACGGGGAACGGATCGAGGCCGGTCGGGTGATTGGTGCCGACGGTCGGGCCAGTGTGGTCCGGCGCAGTCTGCGTGGGGCTTCCGTTCACAAACCCATTTCCGCCATGACTGGAATTCTGCTCGAGGGAGTGAAGGCCCCGTACCCCGACTACGGACACGTCTTTTTGGGGCAACCGAGCTTCCTGCTTGGTTATGAAATCGCGCCTTCCACGGTGCGGATCTGCGTCGACGTTCCCTTAAAATACAAAACCGAAATGAAGGATCCAAACTGGCTGATCGAGGCGATCCGCGACACCCTGCCGCCCGTCTGGCGGCAACCGGCGGAGGAGCAGATCCGCCAAGGGCAGCTTTCCTGGCAGGCCAACCATTTTCTCGCCCGGGCCGATTACGGCAATGGTCGCCGGATCCTGATCGGGGACGCGGCCGGGCATACGCATCCGCTGACGGCCACCGGAATCACCAACGGCCTGGTGGATGCGATCGAATTGGCCGAGGCGCCGGACTTCCGTTCCTTTGCCCGCAGTCGGCGGCGCGCTTGCCGGGTGCCGGAACTTCTTTCCCGTGCCCTCTACGAGTGTTTCTCCAAAGAAGACGCCTTCTCGCAGTCCCTCCGGCGGGCGGTGGTTTCGCTCTGGCGCAATGATGAAAAAGAGCGGGCGAGAACCATGGGTCTCCTCATGGGCAACGGCCGGTCTTTCCTCACTTTTGCCGGCCCCTTCCTCAAGGCCCTCTGGGGAGCCTGGAAGGGGCGTCCGTCCTCCCGGGTCGGGGCGGCCGATCTGGCATCCGCTGTCAGTTGGATTCGGTTGCCTCTGGCGTACGCGTTGGCGGGGTTGGTTAAATCGAGAAGTTAAAAGCCACAAAATTTCAGCTTTTCGTTAACGTTAAGGTTAACGTGAACGTCTATTTTCTAATCTAGGTTTACGATTCTAAAAATTTCGCGAAGGCCTTCAGGGGGAAGGCGCGCTTGTAGTGGTCGTACCGGATGAGCGTGGTGCGGTAAAAGAGTCCGGGGATGGGTTGGGGCGGGAAGTCCCCGTCGGGCAGTTGGGTCTGCAGGAGAAATTCCAGTCCGCGGGTCACGGCCGGCTCGTCCTTGGGGCCGGTGGCGAGCAGGGCGATCACGGCCAAGGCGGTCGGTTCCACCAAACCGGTTTTTGAGGGAATAGGGCGCCGCTCATAGCAGGAGTCGGGGTGTTCACCCCAACCGCCGTCGGCGAGTTGCTGGCGCAGGAGAAACTGCCGACCCAATTTCACGCGAGGATCATCGGAGGGAATTCCCACGGCCCGAAGACCGGGCAGGACAAAGGAGGTCCCATAGTTGAAGCAGATGCCCCAAACGGCTTCCCAAGAGCCGTCGGGCAACTGGGTGTCGGTGAGATAGCGAATGCCGTTTTGGATGGCCCGATCGAGCCGAGCCCGCTCCATTTCTGGGAATTCCTGCCGAACCAAGGCAAGGGCGGCGAGGACGGAGCCGGTGCATTCGGCGAAGGAGTGGTCGACCATAATGTCGGCAAAGACGTGGGAGCCGTTGAAGATTTCGATCCATTCGGGGCCGACGATCCGGTCGCAGCTGCCCCACCCACCGTTCTTGTTCTGGTAACTCAGAATAAAACTCAGACCATCGCGGATGATCTCCGGCGAAGTCGATTCCGGAAGAAACGGCTTGGATTGAATGAGGGCAAGAAGGCTTTCGGCGGTGCAGTCGGCGATCGACCAGCCGTTCTTGCGCTCGCTGAAGGGCCAGCCGCCTTTCCGGGGCAGGCGGTGGTATCGCCGCGGGTTGGGCAGCTCGTCAATGACCTGGTTTTCGCGGAGATAGCGGCAGCCGTTTTGCACGACATCGGCCGGCACGGAGCCAGAGGGGAGTTTCGTCAGGCCCTGGAGGGTAAAGCCCGTATCCCAGACTTTGGAGGAAGTGAAGCCTTGGCAGGCGGTGTGGTCGGCATGCTGCCAAAGATAGAGCGGTAGTTTGGCCCAGCTTTTTTCCACGCGCTCCGGTGGGCCCTCAAGAAAATGGGCGAGGGTGTTGTAACAGGCGTTGACCGGAGCTTGGCGGATATAGTCCGACTGCTCGTCTTCGTAGAGAATATGTTCGTAGGTGAGTTTGAGGGCCTTTCGGCGGATCCAGGCGGGAATCCAGGGTTCCACTCGCTGGACGAGCGGCATCAGCAGGCGGACCGGCAGGGATTCGGGAACGAGGTTGTCTGTGGGGGCGAGGTCGGCCCGGTGCCGGGACCATTTGATTTCTCCGTAGCCTTGGGGATAGAGCTCACGGCGGAGTTCGCGCAACACCGGATCCAGCGGTGCCTGCCAGCGGCGCCCATAAAAGTAGGCCATGGGGAGGTAAACGATGCGCACGTAGCCCGAGATGTTGATCGGCTGGAGGGGAAACCATTTGGGCAGGAGGTAAAGTTCAGGAGGCACGGGGGTGACGCCGTGCCATGGATAAAGGTTGAGCAGAGCGAGGATGAACTTGCCCCAGGCGGCAGCTTTCACCGGGGTGCCGGAGGCGTGGATCCAGCCCCGCATTTTTTCCAGTTCCGGTCGGTCGGGTTTCTCGCCCAGCAAACGCAGAGCGGCGTAGGAGATGGAGCTGGTAAAGACCGCGCCGCGAACCGACTCCTCGTGAAGTCCGATGGAGCCGTCGGGAAGCTGGGGTTTGAGGAGTCCGGCCACAAATCCCGGGCGTTCTGCATCGGGAATGGGCCTGCGGGTCAGGTGGGTGGTGATGACGTAAAGGGGGAGAAGGAAGTTCGGCCCGGTGTAGGGAACCGACCAGCTGCCGTCGGTGATCTGGGTGCGCTGCAGATGGCCGACGAGGCGGTGCGTAGCCTCGGAAACACGGGAGGAGAGGTCGGGGGAGCTCACGACTACACCGACTCCAGCCGGCGGATTCGGTCCAGGGTCTGTTTTTGGAATGCGTGGGCCAGGGCGGAAATAAAATCGGCTAAAGAGAGTTGGGGATTCTCCACCAATGGTTTCAGATCCAAAGCCAGCACTACTTCCTCGGCTTGGTCGGGGTTGTAGGCATCGGCAAAGGTGGCCTGAGCCCGGCGGCGGCCGGCGGCGGCGAGGTCATACCGTTTTCCGTCCACTTGGGATTCAAAAACGCGGAGAAGGGATGGGCCAAAATCGGCGGGAGCGGGGCAGGGGAGGCGGACTACCTTGTCCGAAGGAACCCAATCCAAGTCGCCCCAAACCTCGGCACCGTAGATTTCGGTGGGACGTTCGGCGGGAGGAAGTTGGCGGAGGGCAGTCAGGCTGGCGAGAAGCACGGCGAGATGGGTTTCGTGACGGTCGGCTGGGTTGTGGAGATAGAGAACCTTGGGTTTGGCGGCTTTTAAAATTTGGAGGAGGTCGGAAGTGAGAGCGGCCCGACCTGCGCCGCGAACATTCGCGCTGGGGTGGGCCAACTGGATTACAGCGGCGTAGCCACCCAAAGCCGCCGCCTGTTTCTGCTCGTCCCGCCGGATTTGGGTGAGTTCTGGTCCGGATTTTTTGGCGAAAGGGCCGGAGCGCGGGGCGCCGGCTCCATCCGTGACCACGACGCCGGAGAAGCGGAGATTTTTTTGTCCCCGGCAGGCGCAGATGCCAGGAAAGGCCATGATTTCGAGGTCATCGGCATGGGCGCCGATACCGAGGTGGGTGGTGGAGGCGAGGGCGGCTTGCCAGTCTCCGCCCGAAGGGACGGTGGTCTCCGCATCGGGCCGGGAAAATTTCACCGGTGGAGCTTTCGCCACGGGTGGCGGTTGGGGGAAAAGACCCAGAGGGAGGCGGCCAAGTAGTTGAGAAGAGCTCCGGTGGCGACAGCGACGCCGTTCAGGACGGCAGTTTCGATGGGGCGGGCGCTGTCCAAGAGAAAGACCAAGAAGTTCAGAACGAGGATTTGGACTCCAAAACTAAGCAGGGCGGTGGAGTAGTAGTGGAGGGCTTGGCGCCAGTGGGGCGGCCAGTGATGGAAGGTCCAGAAGGCGTTCAGGAGGTAGTTGGTCCCACAGCAGAGGATCCAGGAGAGAGCCGCAGCGGTTGTGACGACGGTGTGGTCCCCCGGATGCCAGCCGAAGTAGTTGTAGCCAAGGGAAAGAATCACCCACACCACCAGGGTGTTTAAGAGCGTTCCCGCCGCACCCACGATCCCAAATCGGACAATCCGGAGCACCTCAGCATGGTTTAGCCGAGAGGCGGTTTTGCCGCGGGCCATGGGGGCGGAGGTTGTGTTCACTGGGCGAATAGCATGGCGGACACGCGGTTTTGGGGCAATTGAGTTGAACGCTCCGGGTGGGAGTTGGTCGAATGGGGGATGGCGGGAAATTCTTGCCATGGTCCCGGGGAAAGCGAACTTGAGCTCGCGGTGCGCGACCTGATTCGCCAGGAGACGCTGATCATCCGCGGGGAGCTTTCCGAGCCTCCCTCGTGGTTCCCCTCGTTTCGTGAATTGACGATGCGTCTCAAGGGAACCGTCGTCTCCGTGATCTTGATTGAATCCGACCGCAAAATGAGGGATCTCTATTGGCGATGGACGGGAAGAAACGGCGGCCGGGATTTCGTCAACGACATGATCTTCTCCGACGAATACACCCCAGGGATCAAGCTGGACAGCAGTCACGACCGGTTGCACCCGACGGTGACCACGGAAAAGATCGTGCCGGAAAATCTCAACGATCTGGCCGGCCGGGTGGCGGCTTTGGTCGCCTTGGCCCGCTGAGTCCGAAGATTGTCGGGGCCGGCCTGGTCTTGGTGGCCGCGGTGGCTCTGGTTTTGGGGCGGTCCGGAGAAACGGTGTCATCGGCCGATCTCAAGCCTCAAGGTGATCTTTTTACTTACCAAGGAAAGCCGTTTGCCGGAACGGCCGTCTCGGAATCCAAAGGGCGCAAGACGGAGGCGGAGTTTTGGGAAGGCCGAATGCACGGGCGTTACCGTAGTTGGCACGCCAACGGCAATCTGGAGAGCGAGGCTTACTTTGAAAATGGCCGGCGGGAGGGAAGGGCCCGGTTGTGGAACAGCGAAGGGCAACTTCTGCAGGAGACCCGGTTTCGCGATGGTTTGGCGGAGGGGGATGTCACGGAATGGTACCCCAATGGCAACCTAGAGCGGCGAACGGGTTGGCAAAAAGGCAAGCGGAGTGGAAAGGTGGAAACTTGGTACGACAACGGAAAGAAGAAGGGGATCGGTGTCTTCAAGAATGAGGAACGAGATGGAACCTTTGTGGTCTGGTGGCCGAATGGAAAGAAGAGGGTGGAGACCAATTATCGGAAAGGCATTCCCGATGGCTGGTGGGTGGAGTGGGATGAGGGCGGCGACAAGGTGAAGCAGTCCTTTTTCGTGCAAGGCAAGGAGGCGGAGGTGGCGCCTAAGAGGGAGTCTTGAACCGGGCAAGGGGTCGGGTAGGATTTTCGTTCCTAAAGCGCCCGTAGCTCAACTGGATAGAGTGTCGGCCTCCGAAGCCGAAGGTTGTGGGTTCGACCCCCGCCGGGCGCAGAAATAAAAGAAGATCCGGATGCTCCGGAGGCTGGGATCGAACCAGCGACCAATCGGTTAACAGCCGACCGCTCTACCGCTGAGCTACTCCGGAAAAACGAAAGCAAATCTTATCCAACCCGCGGGGACTTCTCAACCCGCTTTTCAGGCGGGCGAGGCAGCAAAAAGTAGGAAAGACTGTCCACCAAGGCGTGGGCGCTGGCTTCGAGGATATTGGTGGAAACTCCTACGGTGCCCCATTCGCCCTGGCCATCGGTAGATTCGACCAGTACGCGAATCCGGGCGGCGGTGCCGCCGCGGGAGTTCACGATCCGGACCTTGTAGTCGATCAGCTTCATTTTTTTTAGGGCAGGGAAGGCGGGCAGAAGGGCCTTGCGCAAGGCGGCGTCGAGAGCGTTGACTGGGCCATCCCCGGTGGCAGATGTCCGGTGGTTCTTTTTGCCCACCCGGACGGAGACGGTGGCCTTGCTGGTCTCGCGAGCCTTGGGTCGGGCCCGGGCCACCTCCACCTTGTAAGAGTCTAATTGGAAAGGGGTGGGAAGTTTCTCCAGAGAACGGCGGACGAGCAGTTCAAACGAGGCGTCGGCGGCTTCGAATTCGTAGCCTTCCTTCTCCAGTTTTTTGATGTGGGCGAGGATGTCTCGGGTCGAGGCAGCCTTCTCATCGAGCGGGATGCCCAGCTCCCGGGCCTTCATCATGACATTGGCGCCGCCGGAGAGTTCCCCGACAAGGATGCGCTGGTGATTCCCGACCTCGCCGGGCTCGATGTGTTCGAAGCTGGCAGCCAACTTGTTGACGGCATTGACGTGCATGCCTCCTTTGTGGGCGAAAGCGGTCCGGCCCACGAACGGGGCACGGGGGTCATGCGGGAGGTTGGCCAACTGATCCACGAAGCTGGAAAGTTCGGAGAGCTTTTTTAGGTTGCCGGAGGGCAGGATCTTTTTGCCGAGCTTCAGTTCGAGGAGCGGGAGGACGGTGGTAAGGTTGCAGTTGCCGGTTCTCTCTCCGTACCCGTTGATGGTCCCCTGAACCTGGAGAGCTCCTTCTTCGACAGCGGCGACAGCATTGGCCACGCCTAAACCACAATCGTTATGGGTATGGATCCCAACCCGGCTTTTGGGAAAGCGGGCGCGGACTTCGCGGACGGCGGTCGCGACCTGCGAAGGAAGGCGGCCTCCGTTGGTGTCGCAAAGCACCAAGTAGCTGGCACCGGCTTCCGCCGCCGCCTCGAGGGTGCGCAGGGCGTAGGAGGAGTCGGCCGCATAGCCGTCGAAGTAGTGTTCGGCGTCATAGATGACTTCCCGGCCTTCCTGTTTGAGGAAAGCGACGGTATCGCGGATCATCGCGAGGTTCTCGTCCGGGGTAGTGCGAAGCACCTTCTCCACGTGGAGGAGCCAGCTTTTACCGAAGATGGTGACAACGGGGGTCTCGGCCTCCAGGAGGAGGCGGACCTGGGGATCGGAAGAGGCCAAAGTGCCGGCTCGGCGGGTGGAGCCGAAGGCGGCCAGCTTGCATGAGCCCCATTTTAGTTTTTTGGCTTCGGGAAAGAATTCGCGGTCCTTGTCGTTGGAACCCGGCCAACCGCCCTCCACGTAGTGGAGGCCATAGGCGGCCAACTTTTCCGCCAAGCGAAGTTTGTCGGACAGAGAAAAATGAACGCCCTCGCCCTGGGCGCCGTCGCGCAAGGTCGTGTCGTAGATCGTCAACTGACCATTGGACATCTACTTATCATAGTAGAGCCGTCGGTTCGTTGAAAGTAAGGGGTTTAGGTTTTCAGTGAATGGTTTTGGAGTGACCGTGAAGGGCTTAAGATCGGTACCCAGCTGTAATCAAAAAGTCACAATTAACTTTGCGAAAGGGACTAGTAAAAACGCCATGGCCTAGTAAGGTACCTTTTGGAGAAAAATCACGAAAAAAGACAATAAAAAGTCTTTGATTACTAGGGCTTTAGCGATCATTTTCGGATCCCTCTTGGTGGCGGGTCTTTTATTTTTTGCTCTCTCGCACCAAGAAGCGAGCGGCAACAAAGAAAAAACATTAAAATCCTCCCCGATCGCCGAGTCCGAAAACCCAACCGGAAAATCAAAAATCCTGCCCTCCGGGGGGCAAACACAAGATGTTACATCCAATAATTCCAAGGCTCCGGCTTCGAATCTGACTGCGGCGCAAGACAACATCCACGATCAACCAAAGCCCAACGTCATTTACCTGAACGCCGGTCCGATTGACACAGACCTATCCACGACGAAGGCGCGACGGCAACCCCTGGCCTACTTTTCTGGAAAACGAATGCAGCTGATTCAGTGGACGGGACCGGTGCAACCGGGTTGGGTGGAGGAGTTAAAGAAGCTGGGCGTGGAGATTATTGATTACATCCCGGAAAACGCCTATCTGGTGTACGGGGACTGGAATGTCCTAAGCGCCATGCAAAAGCGGATGGCGGACAAAAACTATGTGCGCTGGGAGGGGACTTATCGTCCGCAGGACAAGATCCAGCCCAATGCGTTGGCGGCCGATGGCAGCAACGGGCCAGCCAAACGTCCTGAACCGGAACTCTTCTCCATACAAATGGTGCTAAATCCAAAAGCTAACGCCGAAACCCTGAAAAAAATCGAGCAAATGCAATTGGCCGCGCCTCTCAAAGAGGGGGCTTCCGGAAATTACTACAACATTGTGGCCAAGCTGCCGCCCACCCAGATCGCCAGCCTGGCCGAACAGCCGGACATCATCTCTATCGGCCCTTACCAGACGCCCAAGAAACGGGATGAGCGGCAGTGCATTATCATGACAGGGCAGCTGACCAACAACGGCCCAACCGGGCCCGGGTATCTGGTCTGGTTGGCCAATCGTGGATTCACCCAGGCGCAGTTTGATGACTCAGGGTTGGTGGTCGATGTGACGGATTCACCGATCGAGAATGGGAGCACCAATGTGAATCACTTTGCGCTTTATCGGGACGGCACAATCACCAATAGCGTGTCTCGCGTGGTCTACACTCGCCTGGAGGGAACTCCCAACGCGGGCAGCGTAACCTCGGCGCAGGACGGCCACGGAAGCCTCAATGCCCATATTATTGCGGGGCAGGTCAACTTGAGCGGGTTTCCCCACGTGGATTCATCCGGTTATCTTTACGGCATGGGGGTGGCCCCCTTCGTTAAAGTTGGTGGCTCGATCATTTTCGATGTCAGCAACTTTACCAGTCCCAACTATGACAATCTGGCCGCCCGCGCCTACCGCGACGGGGCCCGGGTCAGCGGCAACTCCTGGGGTGCGGATACGGCCGGGGCCTACGATGCGGACGCGCAGAACTATGACCGGTTGGTGCGCGATGCCCAACCTACTGGCTCAGCCGTGGCCACTGCTGGGAACCAGCAAATGACCTTTGTCTTTGC
>JACCDW010015603.1_pt1 | contig 14210 bp, 9 predicted proteins | sample 7449781 | NCBI WGS metagenome assembly JACCDW01 (sample SAMN15323449, study PRJNA562643) | freshwater metagenome | isolation source: river surface water | place: USA:Blue River Watershed | collected 2017-08-18 | reverse complement strand
TTCAATTGGTGCATTACTGGTTGGTTCATTAGTTGGTTGCATTGGTTGTTCAATTGGTGCATTACTGGTTGGTTCATTAGTTGGTTGTATTGGTTGGTCAATTGGTGATAAACTTGACAAAGAAGATGGAGTAATTGATTGTATGGATGTTTCACTCAATGGTGTTGTTGTCGTTATTGATGGAAGTATTGATGAAAGTGTTGACTTGTTTGTTTCATTACTTGATTGTGGTGTTGAAGGATAAACAGGTATTTGAATAGTTAGATCTTTATATGATTTATTTGGTAGTTCTTGAGCTATAGATGGTTGTGGTTTATCTATCTCTATTGGAACACCATAGTTTGTGACATAATTACTTGCCAAAGTTCTTAGTTGTTCAAATATATTTGGATCAATTGATGAAGGTAGACTAGTTGATAGTAACAAAGGTGGTGTAGGTTTAAATGATTGAGTTGGTTTTTGACAACTTCTCAAGTTTAGTTTATCAGTATCAATTGTGCAATCTACAGGATGAAATACACCATAAGGCAGTGTTAGATGGTTGAATTCTACAAAAACAGGTATAATATGTGTATCAAAGAAATAAAAAGAAAACAACTTTTTACTAGCATCATTCTTTTTATCTTTTAGAAATGGTAACCAACTCCATTTATTCTTCCAAACATAAGGTAAATCCTTAATTAGAATTGCAACATTATTGTAAACAGTATCATAAATTTCTTTTAAGAATTTATTTGATACAAGTTTATCACTTTTATTTACATCTACAAATAAGAACCTAACAACATCTTCAATAAGTAAATCATCATTGAACAATTTCTGTTTTTCATCTTTGATTTTATTTTTGTTTTGAGTATTTGTCATAATCATGTTGTAAATGGAAGTGTGTTTATTAGCGACAGTTGTTCTCAAGGTATTAATTATGACATCTGCTTGATAAGCTTCTTGAGAAGTTGTCTCAGTGTTTGGTTCAGGAACAATAAATCTTTTGAATTTCTTTCGTGCTTGTTCATCTTTACCAGTTAGTAAATCATTAATACCATATTTAACCTTATAAATATTAGCAAATAACACTCGTAATACTGTTAGTTTATTATAGATAAGTGATTTATCATTTTTTAGTAACTCATTAAGTCCATCTTTATATTTTTTTAGACCGTTATCAATATATGAACGAGTAATGTAATAATCAAGAGATTTTTTTTGATTTTCTTTATCAGTTTTTACACCTTTCGTTTGCAGAACATAATCCTTCTCCATCAGCTCACCCACAACAGAACGGTATTTCAGTAATTTAGGATTAGCCAAATCATTTTCCTTTGCAAATGTTGTGTATAGTTTGTTTATGAAATTCTTCAAATCATCTTTATTCTCAAGCGTATCAATACTTGAAGGATCATCTAAAACTTCTGCGAGTTGGTATAAAATGTGATTTTCATCATTGATTTTATTATATAAATCAAATGTCAAGAGAGCATCTGAGTATTCATTAACAACTTCTTGAAAAGATATTTTATTATTTTCATTCAAATTGAAAGTTTGTATAATTCCATTTAGCTCTGTTAAATCATTAACATATTGTTGTCTATCAAACTTACCTTCCCAAAATTTATTACCATTATCATTTAGTGATACAAGCTTTGATTTGATAGCTTCAATTACATTGAATGACATATATATCTCATCTAATTGTTCATTTGTGAATTTAAGATCTTTGAGTACTTCGTTACAAGGTTTCAACACAATCTCTTGATTGTCAAAATCAAACATAAACAAAACTGGATTTTCTTTTCTTTGTATTAGTATGTTTAAGAATAATGCAAGTTGTGGAGATATAATAGTATTACCTTTTACAATTAACTTGATTTGATCTCTAGAATCTTTTGTGTTATCAAAAAGATTACTATATGAACTAAATGATACTAATCCATTAGGTAAATTCAAATATTCACCTAATTTTGTCTTGATAGTATCAACATTGTAGTAAGCCTTAATAATATCTCTTTCAATACCTTTGAGAACAACACGAACAGTTTTGATAGCACTTTCAAATGTTGAAAATGTATCCTCAAAATCTAATACTAATATATTATTATTTTGTGGAAGTGCTTTCAGGACATTACGGAACATATCAAAATTTTGTTTCAAGAAATCACTGAGTTTTTGGTTTTCTTTTTGTTGCAATAATGTAGTAAGAGCTTGAAGATCATCATCGAATAATGTTGGTTTTATTGGTTGTGTAGATGTTCTATTCAAAAAGAATGATAAATCAGGATCAGGAATTTTAGATAGTCTTTCAACAACTCTGTTAAACTCAACAAGATCAGAGCCAAGTTTTGATTTTACAGATAATCCTGCATATTCTTTTAAAATTTCAATAACATTTGTAACAGTTAATGTTTCATAAACAACATTATCTATAGTATCCTTGTTATCGATAATAGTAAGATCATTTTGTCCTTGTATTCCAAAATATATATTATTTGGTTCACTAAGAACACTTACAGTCATTACCCTTTGTGAAACAGTTAAGGAACCATTGGGTGATGCGTTAATGACAATATCAATATTTGCATTAGATTGACGTGTAGATGTCATTGTCATTTTCTCAAAAATTTCATAGATATTGTTAAAAGCAATGGTAGTACTTTGAGAAAATACATTTGTGACTTCATCGTTGTAGTCTGCTTTTTGAACATAAAGTGTATTAACTGTATTGTTAGCAATAAGATCTTTAACAAGACTAATGAAGTCTTTTTTACTATTGTTATAGTTCAACAACAAGACATTTACATTTTGAGGAAGGTTTTGAACTGATTTTAACTTAGAAACACTTAGTTCATCATTATCTTTTTTCAATGAAGATATAACAGAATAGAATTCACTATCCTTGTTTTCTTTGATAGAAGACTTAATATTTTCAATAGTATTTTTGTTCTGTTGTTCTGTTGAAACATCTTGTAATGAATAGTAGTTCTTGAATTGTACAAAATCATTTTTAGGTTGTATTGGTCTTACATCATTGATGAATGATTTGATTTCAGTTTCCAAATCATTAAGTGAATCATTAAATTTCTTTATACTATTTTTATCTTTAACACTTTTTCTATCATTAATAAGATCAATTAGATTGTCATAGAATACTTGTCCATCTGCTGTTTTATCTTGTAAGCTTTGTTGTGTTATGTTGTAGGAAGTATTGAACGATATTCTATTATCATTACCAATATAGAAGTAACCAGGTGGATAAAAATAATTTTTAATGATATGTTCATAAATCATGATTTGTGAAAAATAGTGTGAACTTTCATTACGACTAAAGTTAACAATAAGATTTACGTCAGTATCATTTTGTAAGAGTTCATATAATCCACCTTTATTATATGTAATTATCTCAATAGAACTACTTTTCAAGTTTAAATCAATAAATTCTTGACTATCAAAAGCATCTTTATGAATATAAACTTTGCTAAGTTTGTGTGAAGAAAATTCTAATAATTTCATAAGTCCATCAAACAATCCATAGTCCAATGTTGGACTTATGACCACCATATTAACTTTAGATGGAATAATAGACAAATCTAACCAAAGACTTTCCTTTTGTAATCTTGTTTCAAGATTATCACTATCATTAACAATAAATGATGCAAGGCTTTTTCTATGTTTTTCATTGGTGATTTGTGTTTTAAGACGAAGTGTATTTTCTGCAATATTGAATTGGGATTTAACTGCTTCTTCTTGTTCAGGTGTAAGTTTCAAGTTAAATTTGTATTTAAGAGTATAATCAACACTATCTGGATTGACAGAACTTATGCGTTGAAAAGCTAATCGTAACCTTTCTATTTCTTTGTCATGGTTTTGTGCAAACATCCAATCTGGTCTGTTGTTTTGGTTAGTGGTATGAACATTTATTAATGCTTTAAGACTTTGAAGTAAGGATCTAATATTTGATTTTTCAAGTGTGGTAAATTGTTCACATTCATATTTATTGTCACTAGTTTTAGTAAAAACATAAGGAATAGATTTGTTGGAGATTAGTGCTTCTGAAAATAACAATGCTTCAACATCAAATTTATTTTTATCATTACTTGCAATATGAAGAATGAGATTAACATCCGCACCAACAGGTACCTTATTGATATCGTTTAATTTTATTCTTTCTTCGATTTTGTATCCATTGCCAAGGCTATCAACTATATTGCTGTTATCTTCAAAATAAAAAAGTTTTTTCACCATTTTTTCTGCAGGTTTGCGTTTAGGTGGTGTTGGTCCAGCTGCTGGTGTTGCATTTTCATCATCGTCTGGAGAAGGAGGTGCTAGTAATGCTGTATCTGTTTTATTATTTGTACATATTTCTCTAAGAATAGCATCAGTTACTTTTACAATAGTATCTTTATCGTTTTTGACAGATTTATCAACTATCAAAAGAACACTGTGTTGGTGTTTCAATGTTTTAAAAGACTTTAAAGCTGTTAAAATAGCATCCTTTTTGACCTCCTCTTTCTTTTCCTCTTTTTTACCATCTTTTTTGCCATCTTTCTCTCCATCTGGTTTATCTGTTGAAACACCACAAGAATCTTTTCTTACCGCAAAATATATTGGTTCAATAAAGTGTCTCAAATTTGGTGATAATTTATTATCTGTGTCAATGAACTTGATTTCATCAGGTGTTAAAACCTTTTCTTTGAATGAATATACTATTTCTTTTACTTGTTTGATATCTGTGTCAAAAGATTTACCCATTGTTTTCTTTGTTTGACAAAGTTTAGTAATTAGTTTCTTGATTATATTATTGACCATATCTTTCTCTTGAGCTGTCAAAGAATTATAAGCCTTTGTATATCCATTTTTGACTCTTTCTAATGCATTCTCATTTACACCTGAACCAGTTTGTATTATATCACTTCTTTCTTTTTTACCATAAATGTTTCTTTGCCTTATCATTCTGGCTATATTATATTAAGATTACAAAATTATAATTAAAATTAAAATCTGTAAAATGTATAAGATATATGGAACTTGAAGCCAAAGATAAACTGGGCATAGGAATGGGTTTTGTGATGTTCATTCTAGCACTAATATATTGTTTCACTGATTACAATAGTGTTTTTGATAAAAATGATTATGTTGGAAAATATAAAAATGCTGTAAAGTATGCTTTTACATTTTTTTTTGACTTTCTAGGTATGGTTTTAGAAATCATGATGGTACTATTATTTATCTATATGTTTATTGTGGTTTATAATATAGCAGTTGTAGGAATTTTCAAACCATTGTTTACAAAAAATGCAGATTCAAATGAAGTTATATCTAATTTTAGTAGCGCACGTGAGATACTTGAAGAAGCTCAAAAGAGTTATATGTCAATGATTAAAACAGTTGCAAAAACTGCTATGAGAATTGTCTTTGGATTTCTTGATATACCAAATACAATAATGTTATTCTTTGTGATTATTCCAATATATTTGTTCTTTGTTGCATTTGCATATTATCAATTCATTCTAAACAAACCAAACATCACAAAAAATAAAGCCAATGAACAAAAGTTCTTGGGAACAAATTATCATTATTTTATGATATTGGTTTTTACTATTTTAATAAGCTTTATTATATACATAACATGGAAAACATTACGAATTTTAAGTTCAAATACTGTAGTTTAATAAAAAATTTGATACATTTAAGTTCTATTTTTATAAATCAATGTAAAACATTCGTCAATCTTAAGGAAGTTAAGCTTTGACTTACAATGATTGGAACAATGTGCACTTCTGTCATGGATATGACAAAGATTGGAAAAGGTAGTTATGGACAAGTTTATAAAAAGAATGCAAATACCGTTGTAAAGGAGTGTGATAAATATGATAGAACAGGATTGTGTGGTAATCTAGCAATTGAACTTTCTACTATCACAGAGTTATCGATCTTGAATATCAATGAACTAGAACATACACCAAAAATAAAAGAATTTCAAACTACTGCAAATAATAAAATTTTGATTAGTATGGAAAATGGAGGAAAAACTCTACTGGACTTTGCAAGAACACTTTCTGTAAATGAAAGATTGAGCTTGTTGCCAAAATTTGCATTTCAACTTATCAAATGTTGTTTGTATTTTCAAGAAAATGGAATTATTCACAATGATATCAAATCATCAAATGTTTTAGTCAATTCTAAACAAGACATTAACTTGATTGACTTTGGTTTATGTGCATTTGAAACTATCAGTAAGACTAATAGTTTATTTGTATCTGTAGGCACAACAATGGCTCAAGAATTTGGAACATATACAATATGTCCTCCAGAGACTTTTACAAATAATTATTGGTCTATTGAAAAATATATGCCTTGGTCTATTGGTATTACATTATGTGAATTCCTTTTTAAAACTCACAGCGTAGTCTGTGAATGTGCATTGACTAATACTGAAAAAGAATTATACATACAACATTATTCAAATGATTGGATGATTAAACAAATCCTATCATCCATATATAAAAACAAGATACAATCAGTAGTGAAAACAATCATAGACTTTTCAAAATATGAGAATTTTCCAAAAGAGCTTATAACTTTATTTCATGGTATGTTAACAATTAACTTCCATGATCGTAAGACTTTGAAGGAATTGTATAACTTACCAATTTTCAGTAAGTTTCGTAAGGTTGAGAAAGATGAAACATATTTTGGTCTTATCCCGTCATTGCACTGTAATATTGTGCCAAAAGCTCTTGTTTCAACGGAACAATCAATAATGTACAAAGAGATTCGTAGTAGAATAATTAATCATATCTTTGATATGTATTGTAGCTTTAACAAACTAAACTTGTTTCTACATGCAGTTCACATCTTTGATAAGTATTGTTCAGTGAAAAATGTCAACTTGAATAACTTATGCATTGTAGGAATTGCATCTGCATATATTGCTCAGTATATTGAGAAACGAACGCCTATATCAATAAATACATTTGTATCAACATTAGTATGGATATCACCATATAAAACTTCTGTTGGTTGTATCACTACGGTTGTAGAAGATATCTTGTTCTGTTGCAGTCAAAATATGTATTCACAGACATTTGATGTACAAATTGCCAAAACAGGAGAACTTGTAAATATGGTAACTATTTTGGATATTATGAAGAAAACAGTTCCTCCTTACAACAACAATATTCTTGTAAAGGAATATGTATCAAGGATGTCTAAGAATTATTAGTGAAACATCTAATATAAGACAAGAATATTTTTACTTATGTTAAGTTTTTGTAATAAAATATCCACTAATAATTATTGCATATGCTATAAAGATCATCCACCATTTCGATAAAGAAGCAATAGAAGAAATCAAGATCATAAGTAGAATTGTTATAGTTTTGACATACACTAGTTTTTCAATACCCCAAACAGGTACGAAGATGATTGTATAAATAAATAAGGATGCTACAAATAGTAATAAAATATAGTTTTTTCGGAACCAATCTAATTGAGATATACTGTTTTTGTTATTGTTTTGTTTAGGTAAAATTGTATCTTCATATTCAATATCTTCATAGGTTGTTTGAGCTTGTTGTTTCTTTCTTTTCTTGGTTAAGAAACCGTTGTCAATGTCCACAAAAGCAATATTATTCTTGAAGTCGTCAATCAACAAAGTATAGAATGTTATCACAATGAAAACAACAATGATAGAAATCACCAATGGTGTGTAAGTAAATATCATGATACCATTCATCCAGAAATTTTGGTTCATTAATGCTTTTGCTTTTGATATTGGATCATCATCATATTTAAAAGTACAATAAAGGAATAAACCAGTAAATATAATAAGAATACTGATTAAGAAGACAATTACATATAACACAGTGCTAATGAGAGATTCTTTGATAATATTTTTGGTTTGTGTAAGATAGTTTTTATTTTTTTCCTTTGATGTTTTGCTTTTGAATAGTTTACTCACTTTACGAAACAGAAAAGGTGCTAATAACATAGTTGTATAGAAAATTCCAATAACTAAAAACGTTCTACTGATGATGGTAGTTTGAATATCTAACATTTATGATATCAATACAAGTTTATTTATATGAATAATTAAATGAAAAATAAATTTGTTTACAATAAATACAATAACTATAAAGTATAAATATGTCTGTAAGTAAAAAACAAGTAAATGAGTTAGAAAACGCAGTGGTAGTTCTTGAAGAAAGAATTGAGAAAATGGAAGAAGAACATACATTATTAAAGCAAATGCTTACAATGCAAAGTACATTGATTGATAATCTTCAAATGATGATGAAGATGATGTCAGTTTCTGTTCCAGCAACACAACAGTATAAAGTGTTTCAATTAGGAGGAGATCAACAACAAAATGAAACTAGAGAAAAACAACAACATACAGATATATATGATGAACAAGAAATAAGTAACAAACCTGAAGTTAGTAAGTTAACAAGTCCAAGTATAAATAAAATAAAGTTTAGAATGTCTCGTGTATCATAGGTTAGAACTTATTGTTGTTTATTTCAAGAATGTTTTGAAATTCCAGATAATAAATATGATAGAGAATGGATATATTAAACGAATAATAAGTTCTCTTTCAAATGTTAAGTCATTATTTTTGATATAATACTTAAGGTAATAATCAATAATAAAGTGAATACTCATAGCGAGAACAATAATAAGAGAGAATTGAATTATTTTAAGAAGGTCTTTTTTCTTTGCAAAAAGTTTATCAAGATATGTTGATTGTTGTTGCATATTTGCGGTAAGTTTTTGTTGTTTTTTGAGTTCATTGACAAGTAGAGCTATCTTAGCTTCTTGACTGGTAGGTGGTGCATATGGTTGTGTTTGCTGTTGTGTAATAATTTGTTCAACTACAGGATTTGAAGAGGATTGAATTGGTGCGTTGAATTGAGGTTGTGTTTGTGTAACTGGTCCTTGGGATAAATTAGCAATTGGAGTGCTTTTATGAACAATTTCACTAGAAGACTTTTGAGTTCCATGTGTGAAGTTCATAGATGTATTATTATTAGAAACATCATTCAAGAAAGGAGACATAACATGATTGTCGCTATTGAAAGGGGCATAAGCGGAATCTAATTCAGTTCCAAACATAATAAAGTTTATATATGTAAATAAAAAATATATATAATATGCGTTGATTAAATAATCAAATAAATTTTTATCTGTTTAATTATTATATAAAAAAAATGCGTAGTGTTCTTGTTGCATTTGCAATTCTATTAGCAATTCTTCTTGCCATCAGTGCTTTAGGTGGTTCCTTAAATGTTCATGAACGATTTTATGAGGATGTTATGGAGGAAGAATTAGAAAGCTATTATGAAGATGAAGATACACCAAAGGAAGAAGCTGAAAACTTTGAAGATGCTACTCCTGAAACACCAAGTGCTCCAACTCCACCAAGTGCCCCAACTGCACCAATGCCAATGCCTGATACAACTAAAGAAACCACAGAAACTAAGGAGGGATTTGAAGAAGAAGAAACTATTGAACCTTTTGAAGAAGATAACACATACATGCCTTTCTAAACTAAATATATTTAAAATTTGATTTTTGTAAATATCAATACATTCTCTAAAATAAATTGAATAATATTGGACTTGAAGTTATCATAACAATAGCAGAATGAACATTGATATTAATGTAAAGTTTATTGAAATGTTATCAAACCTTGTATTAGAACAAAATAAACAATTGTTGCAAACAATTGCAGAAGAAGAAAAACTAGGATATAAGAAAATTATGAATTTCTTACCATCACAATATGAAATCAAGAAGCAGTTACATGAACTGTCTAAGAAAGAAACATAATTTTTATAAATGCAGTTTATTTTTTAAATTGATATTACTTTGAGAAATCAAAATCTATTTCAGAATCGCTATCTGTTTTATCGTCGTTCTCATCTAAACTATCTGAATCAGACGAAGAGTAATCATATTGTTGTAATTCTCTTTTATATTTGTTATCGTATTCATGATTTGCAAAATCATCTTCAACATCACTATCTTCTTTATATTCAATAGTTCTATTATCTGACATATAGTTCATGAAATTAGGATTGTAATTTGGATTTAGAATACCTTTATTGAAACTAACTTTTTGAGTAGGTGTAAGAAATTTTATTACGAAAAGCATCTGATGATTAACACCTTTAAAATCATATAAATTACCATCCTGTGTTTCAAAACGGAATGATAATTTTGATAGTTTGCCAATAGGATGAAAAGGTTTTCTTACAAGATTAACAAAATCAAAACGAAGATGTGTAACATCATTGTATGAAGATGCTAATTTAAATAATCCTATACCAGGCGTGTAATTGATATATGCATAACTACCTAACAAATGATCTTCCATTTCCTTACATCTTAAAATTAGATATCTATAGCCTAACAAGTTCACAATACCAGGTGCTTGGATACTATAGTTTCTTGTATCTGTGTTGTAATTTCCCGAAAACACTTGTAAATTAGTGCCTACATAACTTGGTGTGTATAGTGAACTATCTTCTATCCTTGGCAATGTATCAAAACCAATTTGTTTAATTAACTTACCAATAGATGCATTAATGACAAGATAACCAGATGAACGAATTAAGAAAATACCTTGTTTTCTATCTGGAAGACTTGTTGCATCAAAACCAATATCATCATATTCCCCCCAAATATTGTTTAATTCAGTTCTTAACGTTGTTATATCATAGTTTCCAAGAGAAATTTGTTTATAGAAATTTTTGATGTTATAAACAAAATTGTTTGTGTTTTTTATGCTATTATAATCCACTTCACGAATATTGATTTTATTGAAATATATCAAGTCATACAGATTATTGCTATTTAACTGAACATCAAAATTTTTATCATTTAATATATTTATGATATCAGTTTCAGTATAATCAATGAAGTATGATTTACCACGAGATGAAAATACATAGTATGATGATGTATCTAAGTTTTTAGGAGTTTCTTTAATACCTGTATTTTCAATGACATTCCTCACAAAAGCAAAATACGGTGTTGTAGTTTCACTTTCAACTATATTTTGTGTAGAATAATAAGAACTAGTAATTATAATAATAAAGTTTTCATTTATACTACCTGTTATATGAGCTCGTTCAAACAATGGCCAAAAATCAACAGCACCTTTTATTTCATCAAAATAAGTTTTAGCAAGTTGTTTGTCAATTGTTGAAGTTGGCACGGTACAAGTTGTGAGAGCTAGAGTTCCATTATACTTATCAACATTCCACATTGTTGTTGGAATAGATGCATCAAGCACATCAAAACCTGTTACAAGTTTAAAAGGTTGATCAAAGGATATTGTATATTCTTCAGGGAAAGGATGATAATTACGATTTCTATCAGCACTATCGATGTAAATAATTGTTGAATCATTTTCACAATGGTCTTTTAGATATTCAATGTCTTCAATCATTCTGTTATTCTGTTCTATACTAAGAAGAATTTATATGAGAATAAATTTATATAAATAAAAATATAATAAAACCTATTTAACTGAGTATCTCATATATATCAATAAATAATTATCAAATGGCACAAATAGTTACAGAAAATCATTCAAATTCATTAGATTTCGATATTGATGTTGATGAATTAAATGAAGATGATCCACGTTCACCAAACCCACAAGGAATTGATATAGTATTGAAACCTCATCAACAAACTTTATTAGCAAGATGTATACAATATGAAAATTCTACACTGAAGTTGAAAGGTTTTCATGAATTATCTCCATTTGTAGATGAAAGAGATTATTTCAAAACAAGTATGGGTATTTTAGGGGATAGAGTTGGTTCAGGAAAATCATATGTGATACTATCCTTGATTCTTTCCAATAATATTACACAAAAAAACAATATTATTATTAAAAGTCATGGATTCAATAAGGTCATGTATTATATTCATGATAAGACAACCTCAATCAAAACTAACCTATTAGTAGTTCCACATAATCTTGCAGCACAATGGGAATATTATATTAAAACGTTTGGTGGAGGTTTGAGATATAAGATAATCAAGACACAAAAAGCTTTAGAAAGTCTGATTAATGATGCATTACATCCAGAAGGTGACAGTGATGATGAAAGTGTAGACAATGAACACACAGATAATATAGTGTCTGTTGATATCAACAATGTTATGAATAATGAAACAAATACACTTGTTGTTGACTTGAAACCAGAAGATATTATAGGAGGTTATGATTTGCTTGTGGTTACATCAACTTTATACAACAAATTAGCACAGTTTTTTTCAACACACAAAATGAAATTACAAAGAGCAATATATGATGAAGTTGATAATCTTAATGTTCCTGGATGTAAACATGTTGATGCTAATTTCTTTTGGTTTGTAACTGCATCATATGGTAATGTTCTTTATCCCAAAGGACAGAACAAATATGAACCATCAATTGGAAGATATGTTTGGTATGCAAATGGTATAAAACATAGTGGATTTCTTAAGAATATATTAATGGATTTGTATTACAATATATCAAGAAATTTAATGAAAGTATTGGTTGTCAAAAATAAAGAATCATATGTTGAAAGTTCATTGTCATTGCCTGAAATGATTTCACATTATATCAAATGTAAAACTCCTTACACAATTCATGTTTTGAATGGTGTTGTTGATAGAAATATACTGAATTATTTGAATGCTGATGATATTCAAGGTGCACTACAGTATGTTAATCCATCTCATAAATCAAATGAAAGTAGTATCATTAGTCGAGTAATTGATAAATATACTCGTCAAGTAACAAATTTAAACCTTCAAATTAATACCGCTAAAGCCTACTTATATGATACTGAAACAGAAAGAGTAGAAGTTATACAAAGATTAGAGAAGCAATTAGAGTTGGTGCAAAAGAAAATAGGTACAATCACAGAGAGAATTAAAACAAATGATTTATGTACTATATGTTATGAAAATGTAGAGAAAAAGACCTTAACAGGCTGTTGTCAAAATACATTCTGTTTCAAATGTATTAATCTATGGCTACTACAAAGCAAGTTATGTCCACTTTGTAAAATCAATATGAACATATCTGATTTATATGTAATTGATAATGATATTGATGATACATTAAATGAAGAAGATGTTAAAGAATTAGATGAAGGTATAGATACTACAAAACCAAATCCAAAAAATGATAAATATCAAAACATGGAGCTTATATTAAACAATCTTAAGAGTGATGCAAAACTGTTGATATTTTCAGCTTATGAAAATACATTCACTAATATCATTCCCATTCTTGAAAAACTAGAAATTCAATATGATTATCTTAAAGGAAATGGTTATCAAATTCAAGCTATTATAGAAAGATATAAGAATGGTTCAGTTAAAGTATTGTTGGTGAATACACGACAATATGGTTCAGGTTTAAACTTAGAAAATACAACAGATATCATACTATTTCACAAGTTTGATACTGAAATTGAAAAACAAGTGATTGGAAGGGCTCAAAGATTTGGACGAAAAGAACCTTTACACGTTCATTACTTACTATATGAAAACGAGATGCCAACTACCAATCAAGTAATATAATATAAAATTTGATAAATCATAGTATATAAGTATAAATATTATTCATAATACATAATCGTTTTTGGAAAATGTATCTAATCTTTGATACAGAAACTACAGGTCTTCCAATTTTCAATAAAACAGGGTTTCACAGATTTCCAAGTTATCGTCATCTTAATAAGTATAACACTTCTAGAATTGTTAGTATTAGTTGGATAATTGCGAATGAAAAACGTGAAAAGCTAAAACATGTTTATCATATTATTCGTCCTTTGGATTTTGTAATTGATAATAATAGCAAAGCTGTTGAAATTCATGGTATTACTGCTGAGATTGCAAATGAAAAGGGTATTTCTTGGCATACAATGTATGATGAATTTATCAATGATTTAGTAAAATGTGATACAATTGTTGCTCACAACCTCCAATTTGATATTAGTATCATGTTAAGTGAAATGCACCGTTATAATAAAGACTTTGGTATATCTACACTATTAAGCAAAAGTCGTCTTTGTACAATGAAAATGGGTAAAAAAGCAATGATGCAGACTAAACTACCAAAATTATCCGCATTATACGAATATTTATATAACGAACCAATGGAGAATGCACATAATGCATCTTATGATACTTTGTATTGT
>JACCDW011727101.1_pt1 | contig 14212 bp, 17 predicted proteins | sample 7449781 | NCBI WGS metagenome assembly JACCDW01 (sample SAMN15323449, study PRJNA562643) | freshwater metagenome | isolation source: river surface water | place: USA:Blue River Watershed | collected 2017-08-18 | reverse complement strand
GGTCAGGGCGGCGCCCTTGTTGCCACGCTCTTCCTTTTCGACCTGAACCAGCAGTTCCTGGCCTTCGCGGATCACGTCCTGGATGCGGGCCTGGCTGGCCGAGACGCCTTCGGCGAAGTACTGTTTGGAGATTTCCTTGAAGGGCAGGAAGCCGTGGCGGTCTTCGCCGTAGTCGACGAAGCAGGCTTCGAGCGAGGGCTCGACGCGCGTGACCACGGCCTTGTAGATGTTGCCCTTGCGCTGCTCGCGCCCTTCGATCTCGATTTCGTAGTCGAGCAGTTTTTGCCCGTCGACGATGGCCAGGCGGCGTTCTTCGGCCTGCGTGGCGTTGATCAGCATCCGTTTCATGGGTGCATTCCTTCTTTTCAGTGCTGTCCACGTGCATGGGCACGCGGACGGCGTCAACCGACCCTCAAGGGGTCACGGATGCCGGGGTCGACGCCAGAAACGAAGGGAATTGCCGGGACGAACGCGATCAGCCGAGCGCAGGCTCGGGCAGCGGGTTCAGGGCGCGTGGATGGGGCGAGGTCAGGGGGGTGTTCAGGTGCGTCCACTGCTGCAGGCGTTCTGCAGTGTCCAGGACGGGTTCGGCCAGCACGCGCGCGCAGGTCTGCGTGGGCTTCATGAGCCCCAGCAGCCAGGTCAGCACGTTGACGAACAGCACCACCATCTCGCTTCGATCCGCCGGGCAGCCACAGGGGCTGGCCAGCTTGGGTATTCCGTATTCAGTGTTTCAGGGCGTCGGCCTGTCCTGCGGGGCGTCAGACCACGGTGGGCACAGGGCCTTGCGTTTGTCTGCCGAGCCGCCGGTGGCATCGACCTTCTGGTGTGGCCGGTGGGATGCTGGACTAAACTCCTGCCTTGAGGAATCCATTTCCATTCAAATCAACCACTTACAGCCAAAAGCCAGTGAAACACATTATAGGGGGCAAGGCGGGTGTTTCGGCACCGGCCGTGAAATGGCTGGTGGTGGACGAAGAATCGGCCGGGCAGCGGCTGGACAACTTCCTGATGCGGCAGCTCAAGGGCGTGCCCAAAACCCATGTCTACCGCATCATCCGCAGCGGCGAGGTGCGCATCAACAAGGGCCGCGCCAGCGCCGACAGCCGCATCGAGGCGGGCGACGAGGTGCGGTTGCCGCCGGTGCGCGTCTCGGACAAAGTGGCCGAGAAAGCCGAGCGCCCAGCGCCGGCGCGCGAATTTCCCTTGCTGATGGAAGACGAGCAGCTGCTGGCCGTCAACAAACCGGCCGGTGTGGCCGTGCACGGCGGCTCGGGCGTGAGCTTTGGCGTGATCGAGCAGTTGCGCCAGGCCCGGCCCCAGGCCAGGCTGCTGGAGCTGGTGCACCGGCTGGACCGCGAAACCAGCGGCATCTTGCTGGTGGCCAAAAAGCGCAGCGCGCTCAAACACCTGCAAGACCAGTTCCGCGAACGCGAAACTGGCAAGACCTACCTGGCGCTGGTACAGGGCGAGTGGCCGGCGAAACTCAAGGTGATCGACCGGCCGCTGCACAAATACCTGTTGCCCGACGGCGAGCGCCGCGTGAAGGTGACAAGCGCCGACGATCCGGACGGCATGCGCTCGATCACGTTGGTCAAGGTGGCCCAGCGTTTGCAGGGCTGCACCCTGCTCGAAGTCACCATCAAGACCGGTCGGACCCACCAGATCCGCGTGCACCTGGCCAGCCAAGGCCACCCGATCGCGGGCGACGACAAATACGGCGACTTTGAATGGAACAGGGCGCTTCAGAAACAGGGGCTCCAACGCATGTTCCTGCACGCCTGGCGCCTGCAGTTCACGCATCCGGCCAGTGCTGAGCGCGTGGCGCTGCAGGCCGAGTTGCCCCCCGAACTTCAAGAGCACATCGCCCATGTCCAGCTTCCGTCCCCGTCGGTTTGACCTGATCGCCTTCGACTGGGATGGCACCCTGTTCGATTCGACGGCCATCATCACCCGCTGCATCCAGCTGGCCGTGCAGGATGTGGGCGGGACCGTGCCCACGCGCGAACAGGCGTCCTATGTGATCGGCATGGCGCTGATGCCGGCGCTGGCCCACGCCGCGCCCGATGTGCCCAAGGACAAATACCCTTTGCTCGGCGAGCGTTACCGCCACCACTACATCGCGCACCAGCACGACATCAGCCTGTTCGAGGGTGTGCTGACCATGCTGGCCGAGCTCAAGGCGCGCCACCATTGGCTGGCGGTGGCCACGGGCAAGAGCCGCGCGGGCCTCAATGAAGCCCTGCACGCGGTGGAGCTGCGCGATGTGTTCGATGGCTCACGCACGGCCGACGAGACGGCGGGCAAACCGCATCCGCGCATGCTGCATGAGCTGATGCGCGAGTTTGGGACCGAGCCCGAGCGCACGCTGATGATTGGCGACACCACGCACGACCTGCAGATGGCGGTGAACGCCGGTTGCCCCAGCGTGGGCGTGAGCTATGGCGCACACGAGCCCCAGGCGTTTCACGCGCTGCAGCCATGCCACATCGCGCATTCGGTGCGCGAGCTGCACGACTGGCTGCTCAACAACGCCTGAGCCCAAAGACGCCCATGGACACCCCGATTCCCCTGTGCAACAGCAGCGATCTGGTCAATGGCGGACGCGCCGTGCCCTTCGATGTGGTCTATGGCGGTCAGACCTGCCGCGCCTTTGCCATCCGTTACCAGGGGCAGGTGCATGCCTTTCTCAACCGCTGCAGCCATGTGGCGATGGAAATGGATTACCAACCCGACCGCTTTTTTGACGACACCGGCCGCTGGCTGCTGTGCGCCACCCACGGCGCCGCCTATGCGCCCGACACTGGCGCCTGTGTGGGCGGGCCTTGCCGTGGCGGCCTGGTCAAGATTGACCTGAGCGAACAGGAGGGGGTGGTGCACTGGCATACTGCCTACAACCTCAAGCCCTTCGAATTTTGACCATGCAAGACCCGCAGAACACCCCGATTTCAAGCACCGCCACCTGGGAGCGCGAGACGCTGGAAAAACTGGCGTTTGCCGCCTTGCAGGAACAACAAGCGGCGCGTCGCTGGAAATACGGTCTGCGCCTGGCCTGGTGGTTGCTGTTGGTGCTGTTGCTGTGGATGGGCTGGTCTTACAACGCCCCCACCACCAACCCCAGCCTGCCGCACACGGCCATGGTCACCATCAAGGGCGAGATCGCCTCCGAGGGCGAGGCCAGCGCCGACAACATCATGGCCGCCATGCGCGCGGCGCTCGAAGACAGTGGCTCGCGCGCGTTGGTGCTGCTGATCAATTCGCCGGGTGGCAGTCCGGTGCAGGCCGGCATCATCAGCGATGAAATTCTGCGTTTGAAAAAGCTGCACAACAAGCCCATTTACGCCGTGGTGGAGGAATCCTGCGCCTCGGCGGCCTATTACATCGCGGCCGCAGCCGACCAGATTTATGTGGACAAGGCCAGCATCGTGGGCAGCATCGGTGTGTTGATGGACGGTTTTGGCTTCACCGGCCTGATGGACAAGCTTGGCATCGAGCGCCGCCTCATGACGGCCGGAGAAAACAAAGGCTTTCTCGACCCCTTCAGCCCGCAAACCGAGCCCCAGCGCAAGCACGCGCAGGCCATGCTCAACCAGATCCACCAGCAGTTCATCGGCGTGGTCAAGGCCGGGCGCGGTGAGCGCCTGAAAGAAACGCCAGACATGTTTTCGGGCCTGTTCTGGACCGGCCAGCAGGCGGTCGACATGGGCCTGGCCGATGGCCTGGGCAGCCTCGACAGCGTGGCCCGCGAGGTCGTCAAGGTGGCCGAGGTGATCGACTACACGCGCCACGAAAACGTGGCCGAGCGCCTGGCCAAGCGTTTTGGCGCGGCCTTGGGCGAGGCCTCGGTCAAGACGCTGCGCAGCGCGGGCGCTTTGCGCTGAAGCGGCTCAGGCGCCGATCGCGAACACCGCCGGCGTCTGCGCGTCGGGCCCGGTGGGTGCTTTCTTCCAGGCCGCCACGCTGCGGCTTTGCAGGCTGGCGCTGGCCAGCGTGAGGCCGCTGGCGATCGCCAGCCGCGTGCCCGGCTGCAGGCTTTGCAAGAGCGCGCCCAGCATGGCGGGGTTGCGGTAGGGCGTCTCGATCCAGATTTGGGTCTGGCCGGTTTTGAGCGCCAGTTGTTCGAGCTGCTTGAGGCGTGCCACGCGCTCGCCTGCGTCTTGCGGCAGGTAGCCGACAAAAGCGAAGTTCTGGCCATTGAGCCCGCTGGCCGCGAGCGCCAGGAGCAGGGAAACCGGGCCGACCAGTGGTACCACCTGCAAGCCCAGATCGTGCGCCGCGCGCACCACCGAACTGCCGGGGTCGGCCACGGCCGGCATGCCGGCTTCGCTGACCAGGGCCACATCGTGGCCTTCGAGTGCGGCGCGCAAGAGGGGCTTGGCGTCAAAGCCCGCTTGTGGGCCGTTGTGGTGGTCGCCCTTTTTGTGCACTGCGCGCGGCAGTTCGGTGATGGTTTGCTGCTGCAAGGGCAGGGCCAGCGGCTGCTGCTCGCCCACGCGCTTGAGGAAGGCGCGGGTCGATTTGGCGTTTTCCGTGATCCAGTGCGTGGTCTGCGCCGCAGCGGCCAGGGTGGCCGCTGGCAGCACATCGGCGATCGGGGCTTGGCTGGCGCAGCCAAAATCCAGCGGCGTGGGCACCAGCAACAGGCGACCGGGGTGGGCGGCGCTCACAACAGTTTGACTCCGGCGGCACGCAGCAGGCGGGCGGTGCGGATCAGCGGCAGACCGACCAGGGCGGTCGGGTCGTCGTTGTCGATGGCGTCGAGCAGGGCGATGCCCAGACCCTCGCTCTTGGCGCTGCCGGCGCAGTCGTAAGGTTTTTCGATCTGCAGGTAGTGCTCGATCTCCTCGTCGCCGAGCTCGCGAAACTTCACCGACACGGCGGCCAGGTCGACTTGCTCGAAGCCCGTGGCCAGGCAGACCACGGCGAGCGCGGTCTGAAACACCACCGTTTGCCCGCGCATCTGGCGCAACTGCTGCACGGCACGCGCATGTTCACCGGGTTTGCCCAGCGGCTGGCCAGCCAGGTCGGCGACCTGGTCGGAGCCGATGACCACCGCTTCGGGGTGGCGCGCCGCCACGGCGTGGGCCTTGGCCAGGGCCAGGCGCAAGGCCAGCGCGCGTGGCGCTTCGCCTGGCAAGGGCGTTTCGTCCACCTCGGGGGCGGCCACTTCAAAAGGCAGGTGCAGGCGCGAGAGCAGCTCGCGGCGGTAGCGCGAGGTCGAGCCCAGCACCACGGTGCGGGCCTGGGCAGGGGCGGTCGAAGTCATGGGGCGATTCTCTTACACTCGGGCGATGGACAAGACCACTGACCCCCGCCACCTGGACATCCGGGCCTTTGCCCTGGCCGGTGCGCAGTTGCAAGGGCAGTCGCCGCTGAGCCAGTGGCCTCGCTTGCTGGGCGAGCAGGTGGCCGGCGCCCAGGCGCAGGAACCCATGGTGCGTTGGCATTTGAGCGGCCGGGCGGTACCGGTGGTCGGCGGCCCCGCGCGCCTGGGCATGACGCTGCGGGCCGAGCTGGGCTTGCCCATGCAGTGCCAGCGCTGCCTGGGGCCGGTGGTGGAACACGTGCACGCCGAGCGCGAATTCCTGTTTGTGGCCGACGAAGCCACGGCCGAGGCCCTGGACGAAGAATCCGAAGAGGATGTGCTGGTGATCAGCCGCGACTTTGACGCCCTGGCCCTGGTCGAAGACGAGCTGATCCTGGCCTTGCCGCTGGTGCCTCGCCACGACACCTGTCCCCAGGATCTGCCCCAGCAAGCCGCCGACGAGGATTTCGAGGCCGCCAGCGAGCGTCCCAACCCGTTTGCGGCCCTGGCAGCCCTCAAAAAAGAAGACTGAGCCGGCTCTTCCGCGGCTGGGTCCGCTTGGGCTATAATGCAAGGCTTCGCGCGGAATGACCCTGACCGTTGCGACATCCGTTCAACCAGAAGCTGCGCCAGCCTTTTGCGCGTGGCGTCAGCGATTAAGGAGCCATCATGGCTGTTCAACAAAACAAAAAGTCGCCTTCCAAGCGCGGCATGCACCGTTCGCACAATGCCCTGAATGTGCCTGGCATCGCGGTTGAGCCCACCACCGGCGAAACCCACCTGCGCCACCACATCAGCCCCAACGGTTTCTACCGTGGCCGCAAAGTGCTGAAAACCAAGAACGAGGCCTGATCGGCCCGTTCCATGCCCCTCCAAGGCCCGAAGGCCCGAGGCTACTGATCCGGTAGCATCGGGCTTTTGTTTTTCCGGGCCGTGCTGTCTGTTCTGACATGACCCCTTCTTCCCCCATCACGCTGTCGGTCGATTGCATGGGCGGCGACCACGGCCCCCGCGTGACCCTGCCGGCCTGCCGACGTTTCCTGCAAAAACACCCTGAGGCCCGACTGCTGCTGGTGGGGCGGGCCGAAGCCTTGCTGGCCTTGTCGAGCGATCCGCGTGTGCGCATCGTCGGGGCCAGCGAGGTGGTTGAAATGGACGACCCGGTCGAAGTGGCCTTGCGCAAGAAGAAGGATTCCTCGATGCGGGTGGCGATCGAGCAGGTCAAGTCCGGTCAGGCCCAGGCGGTGGTCTCGGCGGGCAACACCGGGGCGCTCATGGCGGTGGCCCGCTACCTGCTCAAAACCCTCGAGGGCATTGACCGCCCGGCCATCGCCGCCCAAATGCCCAATGCCCTGGGCGGCGGCACCACGGTGCTCGATTTGGGCGCCAATGTCGATTGCACAGCCGAACACCTGTTGCAGTTCGCCGTCATGGGTTCGGCCCTGGTGTCGGCCCTGCAGGACAAGGACCAGCCCTCTGTGGGGCTGCTCAATGTCGGCGAAGAAGTCATCAAAGGCGGAGAAATGATCAAAAAAACCGGAGAACTGCTTCGATCTGCAGCCAATTCCGGTGATTTGAATTTTTACGGCAACGTCGAGGGCAACGACATTTTCAAGGGTACGACCGATATTGTGGTGTGCGACGGCTTTGTCGGCAATGTGGCCTTGAAAGCCAGCGAAGGCCTGGCCACCATGGTCGGCAATTTCATCAAAGCCGAGTTTTCGCGCAGCATCTTCACAAAAATGGCTGCCATCGTCGCGCTTCCGGTCTTATCTGCATTCAAAAAGAAAGTGGACCACCGGCGCTACAACGGTGCTGCCCTGCTGGGCTTGCGCGGCTTGGTCTTCAAGAGCCATGGCTCGGCCGACGAACTGGCTTTTGAGCAGGCCCTGATCCGGGCTTATGATGCGGCCAGAAACCAATTGCTGGAGCGCGTGCGCACCCGGATCGCCCATGCGGCCCCCTTGCTGGTGGGGCAGGCGCCGGAGGCGGCTGCGGCCACCCCGACATGAGCCTTTATTCCCGCATCCTCGGCACCGGCAGCTACCTGCCGCCCAAGCGCCTGAGCAACGCCGATCTGGCGGCCGAGCTGGCCCAGCAGGGCGTTGAAACCTCCGATGAATGGATTGTGGAGCGCACCGGCATCCGCGCGCGCCACTTTGCTGCGCCCGACGTGGCCAGCAGCGATCTGGCCACCGAAGCAGGGCGCCGAGCGCTGGAAGCCGCGGGCGTTGCGGCGGCCGATCTGGACCTGATCATCGTCGCCACCTCCACTCCCGACATGGTGTTCCCGTCGACCGCGACCATGGTGCAGTACAAGCTGGGCACGGCCGGCTGCCCGGCCTTTGATGTGCAAGCGGTGTGCAGCGGCTTCATTTATGCGCTCACGGTGGCGGACTCGATGATCCGCGCCGGCTCGGCCAAAAACGCCTTGGTGATCGGCTCGGAAGTCTTCAGCCGCATCCTTGATTTCAAGGACCGCACCACCTGTGTGCTGTTCGGCGACGGCGCCGGTGCCGTGGTGATTGGCGCGTCCGACCAGCCGGGCATTCTGGCTACCGACATCCATGCCGATGGCAAGCACCGCGACATCCTGTGCGTGCCCGGCCATGTGTCAGGCGGCCGGGTGCTCGGTGATCCGGTGCTCAAGATGGACGGCCAGGCTGTGTTCAAGCTCGCGGTGGGCGTGCTCGAAGAGACCGCGCGCGCCAGCCTGGCCAAGGCCGGTCTGCAAGACAGCGACATCGACTGGCTGATCCCGCACCAGGCCAACATCCGCATCATGCAAAGCACCGCCAGGAAGCTCAAGATGCCGGCCGAAAAAGTGGTGGTCACGGTGGACCAGCATGGCAACACCTCGGCGGCCTCGATCCCGCTGGCACTCGATGCCGCCGTGCGCGATGGCCGCATCCGGCGCGGCCAGCACCTCATGCTCGAGGGCGTGGGCGGCGGCTTCACCTGGGGCTCGGTGCTGGTCAAGTACTGATTCACTGTTTTCTCGCAGAACAACATGACGACATTCGCTTTTGTATTTCCCGGCCAGGGCTCGCAATCGGTGGGCATGCTGGATGCCTGGGGTGACCACCCCGCCGTGCGCGACACGCTGAAAGAAGCATCCGATGCGCTGGGCGAAAACATCGCTCAGCTGATCCATGAAGGCCCCAAGGAGGCGCTGGCCCTGACCACCAACACCCAGCCGGTGATGCTGGTGGCCGGTGTGGCCGCTTACCGTGCCTGGCTGGCCGAAGGCGGTGCCAAGCCCGCCGTGGTGGCCGGCCACTCGCTCGGGGAATACAGCGCCCTGGTGGCCTCGGGGGTGCTCACGCTCACCCAGGCTGCGCCGCTGGTGCGTTTGCGCGCCGCAGCCATGCAGGAGGCCGTGCCGGTCGGTGTGGGGGCCATGGCCGCCATCCTGGGCCTGGCCTCCGACAAAGTCATCGAAGGCTGCCAGGAGGCGCAGGCCAGTTTTGGCGCAGGCAGCGCCGAAGTGGTCGAGGCCGTGAACTTCAACGATGCGGCCCAAACCGTGATCGCCGGCAGCAGGGCCGGTGTCGACAAGGCCTGTGAAGTGCTCAAGGGCATGGGCGCCAAGCGCGCGTTGCCTTTGCCGGTGTCGGCCCCTTTCCATTCCAGCCTGATGAAACCTGCGGCCGAAAAGCTGCGCGAGAAACTCGCCACGCTGCAGCTGGCTGTGCCGCAAATTCCCGTGGTCAACAACATCGATGTGGCCGTCGAGACGGACGCCGACCGCATCCGCGACGCGCTCTACCGCCAGGCCTTTGGCCCGGTGCGCTGGGTCGAATGCGTTCAGGCCATCAAAGCCCGTGGCCTCAGCACCCTGGTCGAATGCGGTCCGGGCAAGGTGCTGGCCGGCATGACCAAGCGCATCGACGCCGAGCTGACCGGCCTGGCCTTGTTCGATCCGGCCACACTGTCTGAAGTCAAGGGAGCATTGGCATGAGCGAAGCGCAAAAACAAGTGGCCCTGGTGACCGGGGCTTCGCGTGGCATTGGCGCTGCCATCGCGCGCCAACTGGCGCAAAACGGCTTCACCGTGATCGGCACCGCCACGTCCGATGAGGGAGCGGCCAAGATTTCGCAAGCCTTGTCGGCTTTTGCAGGCTGCCGTGGCGCCAAGCTGGACGTGAACGAGGCCGCCGATGGCGAAGCCTTGATCGATGCCATCGTCAAGGAACACGGTGGCCTGCAGGTGCTGGTCAACAACGCCGGCATCACCCGCGACCAGTTGGCCATGCGCATGAAAGACGACGACTGGGACGCCGTGGCCGACACCAATCTGCGCGCCGTTTTTCGCATGAGCCGTGCTGTGATCCGCCCGATGATGAAGCAGCGCTACGGCCGCATCATCAGCATCACCAGCGTGGTGGGTGCTTCGGGCAACCCGGGCCAGGCCAATTACGCCGCCGCCAAGGCCGGTGTGGCCGGCATGACGCGCGCACTCGCGCGCGAGCTGGGCAGCCGCGGCATCACCGTCAACTGTGTGGCGCCCGGATTCATCGAAACCGACATGACGGCCGCGCTGCCCGAAGAGCAGCAAAAAGCCCTGCTGGGCCAGATCCCGCTGGGCCATTTGGGCCAGCCCGAGGACATCGCGCACGCGGTGGCCTACCTGGCCAGTGCCCAGGCCGGCTATGTCACGGGCCAGGAATTGCATGTGAACGGCGGCATGTTCATGGCTTGAGGCCGTGAGTCAAATCCCCGCCGCAAGCAGGTAAAATGACGTTTTTCACAACCCCCAGAGGGAAACCATGAGCGATATCGAAGCACGTGTCAAAAAAATCATCGCCGAGCAACTCGGCGTGGAAGAGTCTCAAGTCACCAATGAGAAGGCTTTCGTGGCCGACCTGGGTGCCGACTCGCTGGACACGGTGGAACTGGTGATGGCCCTCGAAGACGAGTTTGGCATCGAGATTCCCGACGAAGACGCCGAAAAGATCCCCACGGTGCAAGCCGCGATCGATTACGCCAACAGCAAAAAGGCCTGATCGCCCATGACCCGGCGCCGCGTTGTTGTCACGGGTTTGGGATGCATCAGCCCCGTGGGCAACACGGTGGCCGAGGCATGGTCGAACCTGCTCGCCGGTCAATCCGGCATCGGTCTGATCACGAAGTTCGACGCTTCGGCCATCGCCTGCAAGATCGCGGGTGAGGTCAAGAACTTCGATCTGGAGTCCTACATCAGCGCGAAAGAAGCGCGCACGATGGACACCTTCATCCATTACGGCATTGCTGCTGCGGCGCAAGCGGTGCAGGACGCAGGCCTGGCCACCGGCGAGGCCCTGGGTGAAGAGGAGGCGACCCGGATCGGTGTGGTGATCGGCTCTGGCATTGGCGGTCTGCCGATGATCGAAGAGACCCACGCCGAGTACACCAACCGCGGCCCCCGCCGCATCTCCCCTTTCTTTGTGCCGGCCTCGATCATCAACATGATCTCGGGCCATGTGTCCATGCGTTTTGGCTTCAAGGGCCCGAACCTGGCCGTGGTCACCGCCTGCACCACCGGTCTGCACAGCATCGGTGAAGCCGGACGCCTGATCGAATACGGCGATGCCGATGTGATGGTCGCGGGCGGCTCCGAGGCCACCGTTTCGCCGCTGGGCGTGGGTGGTTTTGCCGCCATGCGCGCGCTGTCCACCCGCAACGACGACCCGACCGCCGCTTCTCGCCCCTGGGACAAAGACCGCGATGGCTTTGTGCTGGGTGAAGGCGCCGGTGTGCTGGTGCTTGAAGAGTACGAGCACGCCAAGGCGCGTGGCGCCAAGATTTACGCCGAACTGGCGGGCTACGGCATGAGCGCCGACGCCGGCCACATGACCGCGCCCAACATGGACGGTCCGCGCCGCGCCATGCTCAATGCATTGCGCAACGCTGGCATGAATGCCGAGCAGGTGGACTACCTCAATGCACACGGCACCTCGACACCGCTGGGCGATGTGAACGAAACCAATGCCATCAAGGCGGCGCTCGGCGATCACGCCCAGCGCATCGTGGTCAGCTCGACCAAGTCCATGACGGGCCACCTGCTGGGCGGCGCTGGCGGCATCGAGAGCGTGTTCACCGTGCTCGCGCTGCACCACCAGAAGGTGCCGCCGACCATCAACCTGGTCAACCAGGACCCCGAGTGCGATCTGGACTACTGCGCCAACACCGCGCGCGATCTGAAGATCGATGTCGCTGTCAAAAACAACTTTGGTTTTGGCGGCACCAACGGCACCCTGGTGTTCAAGCGCGCCTGAGCCAGGATCTGCCCCATGCACAACGCCCCACCCGTGGCTGTCCCGGTGGGGCGTTTTGTTTGGGGCGCGCGCATCGCGCTGGGCCTGGCGCTGACCACGCTGCTGGCGGCAGGGGTTTGGCTCTGGCAGGTGCAGGCCGGGGCCATGCAGGTGCTCGCTGTGCTGCTGGGCTGTCTGACCATGGCGGCGCTCAGTGCAGTCGGCTTGCGCTGGCAGGGCAGCGCGCCGGGGCAGCTGCGCTGGGATGGTCAGGCCTGGTGGTACCAAGACGCCACGACCACGTCCACCGAACAAGCGGTGGCTGTGAACGCCGTCTGGGACCTGGGCTCGGCGATGTGCCTGCGTTTGCAAGCCTCTGAAAGCCGCTGGCCCTGGCATGCCGACATGGTTTACGTCTGGCTGCGGGCGCCAGAGGCCCCCCGGGCTTGGCATGCCCTGCGCTGCGCGGTGCACCAAGACCACACTTGGTAACCGTGCTTTGCGCTGCCTGGGCTTGAGCCGTGGCCTTTTGCCCTTATCTTCGGCACAGCTTCGGCTGTTTTGGATCCTTCGAGGAGTGGCTTTGTGTTGCAAAACGTCATGAAAAAATCCGCGGCGGCTGCCGCGCTCGTGTTGCTGGGTGCAGGGGGTGTGGCCTTGTTGCAGGGAGGCCATGTGCATGCCCAGTCATCGACCCCGGCCGTGGCGAGTGCGCCGGTGGTGCGAGGGCTGCCTGATTTCACCGAGCTGGTCGAGCAGGTGGGGCCGTCGGTGGTCAACATCCGCACGCTCGAAAAGGTGCGCCAGCCCGAAGCGGGGGCCGGCGCGCCCGATGACGAGATGCAGGAATTGTTTCGGCGCTTTTTTGGGGTGCCGATTCCCAATCTGCCCCGCCAGTCGCCACGCCAAAATCGACCGCAGCCTGAAGAGGCTCAGCCGCGAGGCGTGGGCTCAGGCTTCATCCTGACCCCCGATGGCTTCATCATGACCAATGCCCATGTCGTCGATGGCGCCGACGAGGTGGTGGTCACCCTCACCGACAAGCGCGAGTTCAAGGCCAAGATCGTTGGTGCCGACAAGCGCACCGATGTGGCGGTGGTCAAGATCCAGGCCAGCGGTCTGCCGGCTGTCAAAGTCGGCGATGTGGGCCGCCTCAAGGTGGGTGAGTGGGTCATGGCGATCGGTTCGCCCTTTGGCCTGGAGAACACGGTGACTGCTGGCATCGTGAGTGCCAAGCAACGCGATACCGGCGACTACCTGCCCTTCATTCAGACCGATGTGGCGATCAACCCGGGCAATTCGGGCGGCCCCTTGATCAATATGCGCGGCGAGGTGGTGGGCATCAACAGCCAGATTTATTCGCGCTCGGGCGGTTTCATGGGCATCTCGTTTGCGATCCCGGTTGACGAGGCGATGCGCGTGAGCGAGCAGCTGCGTGCCAATGGCCGCGTCACGCGCGGGCGCATCGGCGTGCAGATCGACCAGGTGCCCAAAGAGGTGGCCGAATCGATCGGTCTGGGCAAGGCTCAGGGCGCGATGATCCGGGGCGTGGAGGAAGGCTCGCCGGCCGACAAGGCTGGCATTGAGGCGGGCGACATCATCACCCGTTTTGACGGCAAGACGATCGAGAAATCCAGCGATTTGCCGCGCCTGGTGGGCAACACCCGGCCTGGCACACGCGTGGCGATCACGGTGTTCCGCCGTGGCGCGAGCAAGGAGCTCAGCATCACCGTGGCCGAGTTGCCGGCCGACAAATCGGTGGCCCAGCAACGCCAGGAAGAACGGCCCAGCAGTGCCGCTGCGGCCCCTTGGGGCCTGGCGGTGACGGAGCTCAGTGAGGCGCAAAAGCGCGAACTGCGTGTGCGTGGTGGCGTGCGCATCGAATCGGTGGCCGAAGCCGCTGCGCGTGCGGGTCTGCGCGAAGGCGATGTGATCCTGGCCGTGGCCAACACCGAGGTGCTCAATGTGCGCGATTTCAGCGCCGTGCTCTCGCGCCAGGACAAGAACCGCCCCGTGAACCTCCTGGTCCGTCGAGGCGACATGGCGCAGTACGTGCTCGTTCGTCCCGCTGCCGCACGTTGAGCGAGCTTGTCAATACCCCCAGGAAACCCCGGGGGTATTGGCGATCGGGATCGGGTGTTTTGCAACAGCAGAAAAATTTTTTTCGACCCTGATGGAAGTTTGTGCTTCCTAACTTTTCCGCATGTGGATCACGCATTTCGTTAAAATTGAGTACCTTGACCAAGGATTGAAGGCACTGGATGCTGCTTTGGCTTCACGATGCAGGATGTTCAAAAACAGTCCACCAGTGATCCACAGCAAGCCCACAAGTTGTTCAACGAGTGACCTGCGAGTCTGTTGATAACATGTGGATAAAAATGCTGTTGCGAGGCCGCAACGACCAGTCAAACAGGTTTTTGGGGCTGTGCGCGGTGGGCAATTTGCCTACAATGAAGTCCCAACTATCGCAGTTGCCATAGATTGTTGGTTCAGGGCGCGTCACCACTCGACGCGCCCTTTTTTCTTGTGGGGATCATGCATCCTCAAGCACTTGCAAGCAGTCGTTGATGAATCACATCCGGAACTTTTCGATCATTGCCCACATCGACCACGGCAAGTCCACACTGGCCGACCGTCTGATCCAGCGCTGCGGTGGCCTGGCCGAGCGCGAG
>JACCDW010569316.1_pt1 | contig 14212 bp, 11 predicted proteins | sample 7449781 | NCBI WGS metagenome assembly JACCDW01 (sample SAMN15323449, study PRJNA562643) | freshwater metagenome | isolation source: river surface water | place: USA:Blue River Watershed | collected 2017-08-18 | reverse complement strand
GGTATAGTTGAAAATGTTATTAAATATGATACTATTACTATAACTATTAATGCAGATGTTGATAGTAATGTTAATGGAATTGAGTTATATTGCGGTCCATCATCTACTAATTTATATTTAATCAATACTTATAGTTATACTGCTAATGAAAATAAAGTAATAAATGTAAAATCAAATTATAGTTATTTTAAAATAATATATCGTAATGGAGGAAATCCTCAAACATTATTTTATTTACAAACATTTTATGGCCATTCAAAAATATAATTTCCATAATAATAAAGAACCATTTGTTTTAGTAAATTTTGTAAATATTTGTTTGTATTTTTTAATAGTACTAACGATATATTCATTATAACTTTCATCAATACATTTATTATCATAATAAATTTTATTATTAATAATATTAGAAATACTGGATATAAGTTTTATTTCATTCTCCTTTATAAAAGTAGTATTAATTAATACTTTTATATCCTCCTTATTATTATAATTATTATTATATTTATCATAATAAATAGAAATAATATTATTTTTAGAAATTAAAGCATGTCTATTATAATCATAAAATTTATTAAATTCATCATAATATTTTTCTTTTCCTAAATCAATAGTATTACTACCATATTCTAAATATTTTAATGTTATTTCTGTTTTATTATTATTAATAATAATACCTTCATTTGTTTGATATAAATAATATCCATTAGTTAAATAAATTTGATTAATAAAATTAATTAAAATTAATAATATAAAATAAATCATTATTAATAATAATTAATAATTATTTAAATAATTATTTTATTAGTTATTAATGAATAGTGAAAATTTGAATACAACTGAGTATTCAGAACTTAGTGTTTTTCTTCAAGAAAATAATGTCATAATCCCTTCAAAAGATAAAGTTTTAGATATTTATGAAATGATTGAACAAGTATTTGAATTAAATAATCCAACAACTGCTTTTTATATTATTAACTTGGGTGAAATTATTCGTCAATATAAATTATGGCGCGAATTATTTCCCTATATCGAGCCGCGCTACGCGGTCAAATGCAATCCTAACCAAGTGATATGTCAGTTATTATCTTTATTAGGTATTGGTTTTGATGTTGCTAGTAAAAATGAAATCAATTTAGTAAAAGATTCAGTTAATGATATTGATAAAGTAATTTATGCTAATCCTTATAAAGAAAGTAGTAGTATTCAATATGCTCGTAGTATGGATGTAGATACTAGTGTATTTGATAGTGAGGATGAATTATATAAAATGAAAATTTATCATCCTAAATGTAAATTATTAATGAGAATTAAAGTAGATGATAGAAATTCTTTAATGAAATTCTCAGAAAAATTTGGTGTTGATGAATATGAATTTGGTAAATTATTAAAATTGGCAAAAAATATGGATTTAAATGTAACGGGTGTTAGTTTCCATGTAGGTAGTGGTTGCATGGATGCTCATCAATATTATAAAGCACTTGAATTATGTAATAAAGTATTTAATATTGGTAAAGAAATAGGTTATACATTTGATACTATAGATATTGGTGGTGGTTTTCCAGGTTTTCATGATGATAAATCAATAAAACTATTAAAAGATATTAGCACTGAAGTATTTAAAGGTTTCAAAGATTTTTTTAGTGATAGATATTATATTAGTGATTCATTTGATAATTATGATGATAATAAACCAACCCTTAATATTATATCAGAACCTGGTCGTTTCTTTGTTCAATCTAGTCATACTTTGCTAGTAAATGTTATTGGTAGAAAGATTAAAACTGCTCGTATGGAAGACGGTAAAGAAAAGAAAACTTATTGTTATAATATGAATGATGGTATTTATGGTTCATTTAATTGTATTGTATTTGATCATCAAAAACCAGAATTATTACCATATAATGAAAGAAATGGTGAGAATTATGATTCAGTGGTTTATGGACCAACATGTGATAGTATGGATAAAATTTGTATGGATGTTAAATTACCCGAATTAGCAATTGGTGAATGGTGTTTCATTAAAAACTTTGGAGCTTATACTGTAGCAGCTGCATCAGACTTTAATGGATTTAGTAAAATTAAAGCATTTTATATTTTAAATTAATTCTTAGTAATTTAATGCAGCATGTTCTGCTCGGCATTTATCAGATAATGATTGAAATAATGCCAATGATTCTTCTTTTTCTTCATCGGTAAAAGATATTAATACATCCAAAATATGAGAAAAATTATAGCCCAAAAATCTTTTTTCTAAATTGTGTATTAAATAATCATTTTGCTCAGTAAAAATTCGAGCTGTGATACCTTTTCTATATTTTGAGCCCATCGTTAGTAGTAATTTCACATTATTTATTTGATAATTACTAAATGCGTATGCTAATAGATCATCAATTGTGTCTTTATTAATATCTTTACATGATATTAATAAATATTCAAAAATATCTACATTTGCACACTGTGCTGCGTATTGTAATGACAATACATATTTATCAATACTAAGTGGTGCTTTCTCTAAAATGTATTTAACACACCTAATATTATTGCCAATAATAGCAGCAGTATGATAGTAACCAGTATCATTTTCTTCATACTGCGCACTAAAAAATGCTATATTGTGTAATAATCTTCTTTTAATATTAATATTGTAAGTTTCTACTAAATATAACATGCATTCATACCGTCCAAATAGCAAAGCGGTTGGTAATATATTTATAGCATATATATTTACTGAATGAACTTCTTTATTATGGAGATATTCAAACAATGTTCGAAGAAAATGAATGTAGTCGCCTGACTTAAAAATATCATTCAAACAACTATTTTTTGAAATCATGTCAACATGAAAAATATTATCTCCATTTTGCCAAATATTGTCCATAAGGTATATAAGCAGTTCAATATTTGCTGATTTACAAATGGAAGACATCATTTCTTTATAAAAATAATCAAGTTTGAACTGATGGCTATTTATTTGTCTAAAAAATGGCAAACTAGAAATAAAATGCATTAAATGCACATTAGTTGATTCACACATTTTTGGATATAATTTATCAACAAAAAAGTTAAAAAGCACATGTTTTGAAAGGTCTTCTTCTGTAATTATAGCTGAATCCAAATCTAAATCTTGTTGGTCGATTGCAGCAACTTCAGCCTTATACATAACATCTAGTAAAGGCGAGTATAAAATGAAATATCTCATGCCCATATCTAGTGCTGCAAGTAATGTGTCTTCTGGATTGTTTAGTTCATATTCATTTATGGTGAAAAAACTATCTGGAAAACCTTCTATTATAGAAGCAATCCATGGATGACATTGATACATTTTGTATAAAGATACTAATGGCATAAATTCCATAGTATATTCAATAAGTTCAATTGGTAACTTCCAATTATAATCATTAGTAACATTGGTTGATACGAGAGCCATTGTTATCAAAAAACTTAAATAATATTGATTATTATAATAAAAAAAATATCAATTTTTATAAAACAGAGTTTATAAAAGACCGTAGGTTATTAATAGAATTTAATAGAATTTAATAGAATTTAATAGAATTTAAAAGAATTTAAAACCCACGATTATTTAAAAGGTTATTAACTTGATTGATATTATTGTTGTGCAATAACATAAAATTGCGGCGGTCTTCAAGAACATCAAAAAAATGACTAAAATCATAATCAGGTGCATCTTCTTCTACCTCAATCAAGTCATATATATTTGTATTGCGCACAACCTCTGCGCTATCAACAACAGCTGCATTAATTATTCCACCTCGTTGTTCAAGTACAGGAATGCAATCAATATTATAAAATGCAATTGCACTAATAAGGAGCCGAGATAGAATTGGTTCAATATTAAATGCAGGAGCACGTGTTAATAATAATGTCAAAATAACAGCTGTGGAAAATTTAGAGGCAAACATTAAAATTTTCATGTATTCTTGGATGGTAATGCCTCGGCGGTAATGCTGCATGACAAGCATCAAACATTGAATATTTCTACCAAGAAGTGCTTTGTAGATAATAATATGTTTTAAATTGTCATAATCATTGTCTTCATAATTTATCTCTTCAATTGCACCATTATTTACTAAATGGTTAGTACAGTTGAAACGTCCATAAACAAGTGCGCCATGCAGTAAATGATTTTTAATGAGTCGTGCTTCATTTGCGCCTTGCATGTTAGTAACAAAAGAGATAATATCTTGCATTAATTGAAGATTATCACCATTTTTAAAAACATGATTTCCAACTACTTCAAAAGAAGTATTAAGAGATTCAATGTTTTCATCCCATCGTTCGAATAATAGATGTGTAAGATTAATATTGTTTCTGGTCAAAAGTTCTATCAAAAGTTCTCCATAGAAAACAAAATGATTAAGAACAAACCAATCAACAAACCAGTTCATGAGTATAATATCTCCATTCGTGGCAATATTTTGAATAATTGAATTGTATAGGACAGTGAAAGGACTATTAATATCCCCCCACTGAGGTTGAACAGAGTACTCATTCAATGTTCTCTCCAAATCAATCAACCGTGCAGGTGTATTTGGAACAAAGAAAGCAATACGAGCATTAGGAATAATAGCAATTTGTTCGGCCATTTTTCTCAAATATTTATTTATGAATAGAATATATTAATAATTTTAATTTCAATTTTTTATAAAAGATATAGTTCTTAAGAACTATATCTTTTATAACTAATTGCTATCTGTCTATACGTCTATTAACAGTATAGATAATTAGAAGGAGCTTTAGCGACTGAATTCAATTTTTCTAATATTCTAGCCGTCTATTAACAGTATAGATAATTAGAAGGAGCTTTAGCGACTGAATTCAATTTTTATAAAAGATATAGTTCTTAAGAACTATATCTTTTATAACTGTTAATAGGAGAGTTATGATTTTCTTAAAGAAAATCATAACGCCCTATCAATTTTTCTAATAAAAACCGTAAATTAAGAATTAAAGGTTATTAAAAAATTTTCTTAATATTTATTTTTTATAAAAGAATTATTTATTAGATTTCTTCAAATCCGCGAACATGTAAAAGATAAAACATACGTTGTTTATCCTCCGTTGATTTTGCTTCAATGTCGTGGCGTTCCATGAGAATATCAAAGAAATGGCTGTGATCATCGTCATTTATCACAATATCCAATAATTCTTCAATGGATTTTTCGATGACATCTTCGCGTATTTGACGCGCTGTCTCAACAACTTCTTCAATAATAACACCACCTTTTTGTTCAAGCATTAATATGCTGTCAATGTTGTAAAAAGTGATTGCATGAATTAGAAGATGAGACAAAACCAAAGGTTTCTCAAATGCAGGTGCCCGTGATAACAAAAGAGCCAGAATATGACTTGTTGAATATTTTGCAGCAAATGCAAGTATATTCATATAGTCTGGTGCTTTTATAACCCGTTGGTAGAGATTTATAATCATTGTTACACAATCTATATTATTTCCAATAATTGCTTTGTAAATAATAAGATGTGTAAAACTTGCATCATCTGACATGTCATCATTGATTATATCAGCTGCACCGTTTTCAATCAAATAAGATGTGCATCTTGGGCGTCCGTAAACGAGAGCTGCTTCCAGTAATTCATGTTTAATAGGGAGAATTGTTCTCTCTATACGTTGAGCAAATGTAAGAAACTCTTGCATTAACTCAAAGTTATCACCATTTATGAAAACATATGCGGCACATGCTTCAAGAGATGCGGACAAACATTCTTCATATGAATTCCATCTTTCGCATAATGAATGAAAAACAATGAGGTTGTTTTTTTCCAATGATTTTTTTAATATATCTCCATAAAAATCATTAAGACGATTAATAAAACACCAATCGATGAACCAGTTTAAAACGGTAATATTATTGGTCGTAAGAATGTTTGTAATAATTGCTTCACAAAGATGATTGAAAGAACTGTTTTCTTCATAATAATCATCCCTAATGAAATAATTATTTAAACTCTTCTGCAATTCTTCAATTTCATCATCACGGATATCTAAAACAGAATGAGCAATTCTACCCATTTGTTCATTGTCTTGGATGTTATTAGACATAATAGCGAATACTTCGGCCATTTTTCACAAAAGTTTATTTATAAATGGATTATATTAATAATATTAATTTCAATTTTTTATTTATACATAGCTTTGCTATGTATAAATAAAAAATTCTAATGTTCTATACGTCTATTTAAATAAAATTAACTTTGTTAATTTTATTTAAGACAGTATAGATAATTTCAATTTTTTATAAAAGATATAGTTCTTAAGAACTATATCTTTTATAACTAATTGCTATCTGTGTTGACGTCTATTAAAATAAATTTAATTATATTAAATTTATTTTAGACAGTCAACATAATTTCAATTTTTCTAATATTCTAGCCGTCTATTAACAGGCTAGATAATTAGAAGGAGCTTTAGCGAATGAATTCAATTTTTATAGGATTAAATATACTAATTGCTATCAAAACCGAAGGTTATTAGCCGTCTATTAATAGGCCAGATAATTAGAAGGATCTTTAGCGACTGAATTCAATTAAAATCTTTGATTATAATTAGGTGAAAGAACTTTAGTTATTACTTTCTATATATTCCGATAATAATAAATTAGGTATATTAAATAAATATTTATCATTTTTATCAATTTCAAAATATACATTAGTTATATTACAAATAAAACTAAAATTAAATGGGTCAATATTTTCAATTGAATAGTTATCTTTAAATATTTCAACTATATTATTAACAGTCGTTTCAATTAATGAATAATATTTATCATAATTATAATAATTTATTTTATTACTATATATATAAAAAAATAGTAAATAATCTCTGTATAAAAAATTTCTATATAATATTTGATTATTTTCACTAATAAATGTATTAGGTATATATTCTGCTAAACCAAAATCAGTTATTTTAAATGCATAACCATCTGTATCAATATAATATTCTTTATCATTATATATAATTTTTTGTCTATAATTATATCCCATATATTTAACTAATATATTAGCTGGAGTTAGGTCTCCATGAATAATACCTAATTTATTATGTAATAAATAAATTCCATTTAGGTAACAACCAAGTATTCCATCTAAATTTAATGATTTACTATAATGATATAAATCACCATCATCCATATATTCCATATAAATATATCCAAATTCATTCAAACATATTTCATCCATTAAAGGAACATTAATATTAAATATTTTTGCTAAATTTTTAATAGATAATTCATCTTTAATTATATTAATAAATATATCTGGATTAGAATTATATGCTACTTTTGTAATATCTACTTCATGAGATAAATTAGTTTTATTATCATATATATAATAAACATAAATTTGTTTAATTGCCATAATTGGTTCATTAATTGATTTTAAAATAATTCCATATGAACCTTTATTAAGATAAAACATATTATCATAATTATTATCATAATTATTATCATTATTATTCATTAATAATGATTAGATTATAAGGAGCATATTAATTTATATAATTCTTTAAAAACTTTATCTGTATTCACATTCATATTTCCTAAACATTTATGTGGAAGATAAAAATATCTTTCCCAAAAAAGAGTATGATCAAATACAGAATCTTCTTCTTCATTAAAACCCCAAGTAGTATAATAAGTAATTGATTTTTTATATTTAAGAATACGTTCTGCTTCACTTTTTATCTTATTAATATTTATTTTAATATTATGATATTTAATTAATTCTTTTATGAATAAAATATTATTACGATTAATATTTGATAAAGCATTTGATAAAATTAAATTATAATTTTCTTCATTATGAAATTTTTCAGGTGATAAACTCATAATAAATTTAAGTATTTTTGGATTACCATGACTAGATGCAATTTCAATACATTTATTATATTCATATTCTTCCATTATATCGATATTATTTTCACGATATAATTTTAATACAATATAAATACATTCCATATTATTACCAAAAATTGCTTGCATCATAGTAGATTCTCTTTTATATAAAGTTTCCAAAAATATACGAGTATCTGGTATATCTTCATTAATTATATTTGAATAACCAGTATACTTTTTAATATTAATAAGATGTTTATGTTTTAATAAAACTTTTGCACAATTAACTCTTCCATATCCAAGTGAAACATGAAATAAATCACTAATGATATTATCATTATCATGATAATTTATATATTTTTCGTCAGTATGTATTTTAGAAGAGGCTTCTAAGAGTAAATCTACAAATACTTCCATGACTTGATAATTATCATTATCTTCACATATATTATTAATAAGTGAATGACAATTTATTTTAAAATATCTTATTCTATAATCATAAATTTCATCCATAATTCTTTTTAACATTATAGCTTTATTGTATCTAAAAAGCTCTATTAATAACTTGCTAAATATAAAATTAGAAGAATAAAAATGATTAATGTTTTTAATTATGTTGATTATATATAATACTGAATCTATATAATCATTCATAATACAATTCATTAATATTTTATCTATTGTATAATAAATATCTTCATAGTCATAACGAGTAGTTAGATTTACCATTTTATTTATATTTGGTAATATAGGCAAAACTAATGACATTGTATCAATTGAGCCATATTTACTTGCTTCTATTAAACTGTCAGTAAATTGATGAAGTGATGAAAACTTGTAAGTTTTATTTAAAGCAGCTGATTTAAATAATTCATCAACATTATTTTCTCTTAATATATATCTCATATTAGAAAGTTCTATTATAGGAATAAAACTTAAAATATATGAGAGTAATTCTGGAGGAATATTTAATATTTCTTTCCGCAATTTTAATATATCTGTGCTAATAACCATAGACATGTTTCACTATTTTTATAATTAGTTAATAATTATAAAAATCAATTTTTTGAACACCAAGTTTTGAAATAAAGTTTATTATACTTCTATCCAATTAAATGAACCATAATAAGATTCATCTTGATTGCTTAATTGTTGAACAGTTAATACTAAATAATCACTATAAAATGCAACATCATCTATACCTGCTCCTAGATAAATAGGACCGCCTAAATTTGTTAAATTACTTAAATTTAAACTTTCATTTGCAGTAAAATAATTTCTATATAATAAATCAGCATTTGATGAATCAAATGTATAATTGCTAACGGGTGTTCCCCCAGCAGTTGAGGTATTATTATGATATTGAACACAACTATTAGTAATACTAGTATATGATACATCTGGTGCAGCACCTACTTTTGCAATAGGAACAGTAGTTGGTGATTTTACTTTATATAAACTATAAATTGCACTACTACCAGAAGTACATATAATAGATAATGCAATTAATTTAACAACTTTTCTTTCATTTGCTTTTAATCTAATAGACATTACATATTGCATGCTAGTATTAGCTGAATCAATGTTAAATGCTGTTGTCATACCATAAGCAAATGGATTACCTATAAAAGAATAACCACCTTCACTTTGAACTGAACCACATGTGCATATTAATTTACCTGAACCACCAGTAGAAGATAATTCCCATCTCATAGGGAGATTAGGAGTTATCATATATGGATAAGTTAAAGTTGTATTTCTAAAAGTATATGCAACATATAATACTCCATCAAATATTACACCCATCTTTATATGTCCAACGCCAAGATATGCAAATTCAATATAATAAATCATATTTTTAGTAAAATCAACAGTTATTCCTGATGGACCTGTTCCATTTAAAGCATCGTCCCAATTACTTTGTGCAATTCTATTTTCACTTGTCGCATTTCTTTTAACAATATTATATACTCCATTTGAATATTCAAAAAATAAACCATTATTTTTATCGAAATAACCAAGTCTGCTTGTAGTATTAGCAGCATTACTATTAGCATTAAGAACGCCAGTCATACGAATACATAATGATTTACCAGGTTGATAAGCAGTATATAATCTACTTTGTCGAACTACTTTATCAGTATTAGCACCAACTGACATCAAAATAGACGCATTTGTATAAGCAGATGTAGCAGTAGCAGTTCCACTAATTAATTCATCCATCATTAGTGGATTTTTATCATAAAGATGAACAATATCTAATAAAGTATATGAAGAAGATACTTTAAGATTACCAAATAAATCCATTAATTTACTTTCAAATGTAGTAGTAAGAGAAGTGTTATCATTATTAATAACTCTAACTGGATCACTAATATTAACATCTAAAGGAGATGGAATATTTACATTAGCTCCAACCGATTTACTAAAAAATGTTTGTAAATAAAAACTAGTTTGATTAGTAGCTCCATTAGTATATACTACTTTAAAAAATGTATAATTACTATTAATTGTAATAACACGATTATTATTAGCAGTATAAGTATATTCATTAATTAAATATAGTGTATCTTCAATAGCACCACCATAAATTTTAATACCATCTGCTGCACTACTTTGATTTGAATTTATAGTAATTGTAATACTTTCATAAGAAGAAACATTTTCAACTATACCATTAAAAGTTTCATTACTATTTAATAATGAACTATAACTATTTAATTTAGATAATATTTTACTTGCCATTAATATATATTATATATAATATATATTATATATATTATATATTAAACTAATTATATACATAACACATAACACATCGGTTAAGATGAATCATCTTCTTCATAATCATGATCTTCGTCATATAAATTTAAAGTAATTGGTTTTGTATTTATATCATAATTACTAATGGGACTAATTATAAATATTTCCCAACTAATATATGCACATGAAATAAATATACTAATAAATATTAATAATTGTAATAAAAGTATACCAATTGTTTTAATAACTTTATAGTTAGTAAAAGAAGATTTAATTACATTTGTATATATTAAATATCCAAAAAATAAACAAAATATAATTCCACAAACTGTTCTTAATCCATATCTAACATTAGGATTAATTACTTTATATTTTCCAGTAAATAAATTATCAAATCCTCCTTGATATTTATAATTACTGTCTAAATCTAATGTTTCATAAATTAATCCACCAGGCCATTTTTGATTATTTTTTTCATTACCAATTAATTTATCATATTTAAAATATGAAGCATCATTATTAATTATATTAAATTTATCATCATATATTTTTACAGTGTTATCTATATTAAATATAACTAATTCTGTTGGTTCCCATCTAATATTTGCACCACATACATCATTACCAAATCCAAATATTCTTTTATGAACACGAGGTTCATTGTAAATAGCATGTGATTCATTAGCAGAATATAATACATGATGATTATTTTCAGTATCTACTAATTTAGAATGCCACCACATGCCATTACCATGAGCACTTCCAAATATTCTAATAATATTATAAACATCATTGCTATTATTATCTTTTTCTAATCTAATAACAACTTCTTCTTTATCAAATGCATGTTCTTCTAAAGTTCCATTCCAAGTAAATGTAATAACATACACTAAATCAATATAAGTTCTATTACTTACTGTTATAAATCCTTCCGTTTTACATAAAATTTGAGTTGCTATTGGGTGTTCAAATCTTTTCTTTCTAGGTATATTAATTAAATCAGTAGTTGGTAAATCTTCTTTTTTAACATTAGCTATCTTTAATAAATCATCAAAATTACAAGGCATATAGGGTTCTTCATCATAAAAATAAATAATAGGTTTTGATTTAATAAATAGTTTAACTATAGTTTCAGCCATATATTATAATAATATATATTATTATTATATTATATAATTAATGGATTTCTAATAACAATATATTCACAATCCTTAATATTAATTCTATCTTTAAAATGTTCGAATATAAAATCTTTTAATCTTTTACCACTGTTAATGGGTCCATAATTATCTATTATATATTGTCTAGGATTATATGTTTTATTCATAATTTTTTTTATAGAATCTTCTATATCATTTTCATCATTAAATAATTCTCCAGTATTTTCATTTATATATTTCCATCCACCTAATATATTTTTATTCATGAGACATGGTAAGTCTAATGCCATTGCTTCAGTTATAACTCTGGGTGATGCATCTCTAATATTAGGAACAAATAAGAATTTGCATTTTTTATATAATGTTAACATTTCATTATATTCTACCCATCCAGTTGTAGTAATATATGGTTTAGAACCTTCTGGTATATCACAACCTTCTCTACCAATTAATAATCCTTTTAATTTATATTTTTCACATAAAATAGGTAAACATTTCAAAGCTAATTCCCAATTTTTATTATAACTTACCCAATCATTACATCCTGAATCTTTACTAACTTTTGGACAGCTATAAATAAAATCATATTCTATATTTATATTACTATCTGGTTTAATAATATTAAAATTAATAAAATCAGATTCACTAATTAATACATTTGGTTTGTCAGTTGGTAAATATTTGCATGGATTTTTAAAACAATGTAACCACCCTTCGCATAAATTAAAATACATTTCAAGATTATATGGATTAGTAAATTCTTCTATTTTAAAATTATCTAATGGATTAGTAGGAACATGGGGAAATTCCATATAACTAGTTATACCTAAATAAATATTTTTATTTTTATTATTCATATACATTTTATATTCTTTATCACTTGAGAATGGTTTACTAATTAAAATTATATTTAATTTATTTCCTTTATCATCAAATAAAGGAACAAATGCAGGACTATCTAATTCATATACACTATTTGAAAAATTATCAATATTGCATATAATATTTTTATAAAATAAACAAATAATTAATGTAAGAAGAATACCGGTTATTATATATTTTATCATATAATATTCTATAGATTATAATTAGTTAAAAATAATATAATATATTATAATTATAATATAATGGAAACTCGTGTATATAATATAGATTCTAAATTTAGAAATACTACTGCTTATCCTAGTAGTAGTAATTTTGTATTTAATAGAGTAGAACAAAATGATGGAACAACATATATTGATAATAATGTAGTTAAAAATAATTTTAGTATTGAACCATTTAATGAAAAAAATGTAGTTGAAATGACTATATCATCTATTGAAATAACAAATAGTATTTATTACTTACTTAATTCACGTAATAATAATACATTATTATTAGGTTCAACTACTATTACTTTACCAGAAGGTTCATATACAAAACAAGAATTAGCTGATTTAATTGATTCATCTCCACTTTTACCATCTATTGCATGTACATTTGAACCAACAACTGGAAAAATTACAATAATTAATAATAATCCTGATGATATTAGTTTTCCTGCAAGTGGAACAGTTTATTATTCATTAGGAAGTATTTTAGGATATAATTCTACTGTTGTTATAACATCAGGTGAAACAGAAACAGCATCTAATGTAATGAAAACACCAAAAGAGGCTTATTTTTTTATGCGTATAAATGATTTTGGTTCAATTGTTAATAAAAATAGAAGATATTTTTCTAAATTAGCAATTGACCCATGTTGTTCAGGAACTACAAATGAAATTACATTAATAGGAAATACTGTAAAGTTTGACCAACCAACTGACATACCTCAATTAAAAATTTCATTAGAAGATGAATTTGGAAATTTAATCGATTTAAATGGTAATGATTTTTCTTTTACTTTAGAAATAGTTGTAATAACTAATACAATTCTTAAGAATTATAATGAAATTAGATTTTATAATGAAGATGCAATGGATAGAATATTAAAAGCTCGTATGTTAGCATATTATGAAAATAAAGTAGATAAAACAGTTAATAATAGTTTAACAAATACATATAATTCAAATCTTGTTAATCTTAATAATCAACAAGAATATAATACATTTGGAAGTAGCGCAAATTATTCACCAAGCTTTTCTTATTTTAGAGAGATGAATGGTCGTTCATAAGATTTATAAATAATAATAAACATTTATATAATTATATAATGTTATTAAATAATGGTTCTGAATATTCTATATTTAATGTAAAACATAAAATAGGAAATAATTTAATTTTTAAAAGTTCAATTCCTATAACTGAAAAATATAAATTAGAAAGATTATATTTAGTTATAAAATATACATGTATCTTTTTAGAAAAACATAATATAGAATATTGTATAGAAGGGGGGACTTTATTAGGTTCATATAGACATAAAGG
>JACCDW010785166.1_pt1 | contig 14215 bp, 10 predicted proteins | sample 7449781 | NCBI WGS metagenome assembly JACCDW01 (sample SAMN15323449, study PRJNA562643) | freshwater metagenome | isolation source: river surface water | place: USA:Blue River Watershed | collected 2017-08-18 | reverse complement strand
TTACATTCGAAGTTCCTATATAAACATTATCTTTTCCGAACTTCTTAACCAAATGGTCATACGTTGCGTAGTGACCCTTATGAAAAGGTTGAAAGCGGCCAGAATAGACAACAACTACTTTGTCTATCTTTGCCGCTTCTCCCAGTATTGTTTCTATTAAATATTGTGTTAATCCTTTCATATAGTTTCTGTACTATATAAATATTAGGATTAGTCTTTTACAACTTTATTATTTCTCAATTGGTGCGTTTTGTTGCTGAAGTCTGCTAGGTGCGCCTGGTTGATAAACAATAATTCCTTCTTTTAAATCAATTTGATGTCTTGGATATTTTTCTTCCAAAGAATCAATGATAGTTTTTAATTCTTTATTCTTGTCTTTGAATGCATCTTCACCTTTTTCAAGAATTTCATCCAATCTAACAAGTTCTTCGTTTAATTCTTTTTTTCTAATGTAGATTTGTCCAAAATCATTAACAATTGCATTTAAATCGTTATTAATTTCTTTAATCTTTTCAATAATTTCTTCTTCCAATTTTACTGTTTCCAATTCAACTGAAGTTTTTTGTGGAATTTTATCTAATTCTGCCATAAATTTATGTTTTTATTTTTGTATATATAAGTATATTATTTTTGGTTTTTTAAAATGTTTGTTGTACTATATCCAGATAATTTATCAAAAAATTCTACCGTTGGAATATATTCTACGCCTATTATTTGATGATATTTGTAATCATTTCCAATTACCATAACATCAGGTTCCCATTCTTTTATTCTCTCAATAAGAGAATCGTCAGAATCAAATTCTACAACACTATCAACATATTTAATACTACGCAAAAACTCCATTCTATCTTCTAAGCAATTATACGGTCTACCATCTCCTTTCTTTTTAGAAACTCTTTCATCAGTATCAATCCCCACTCTAACATTTCCAAATTTTGCAGCATGTTCTAAAAGTTTTATATGTCCTATATGTAGAATATCAAATGTACCGTTTACCCAAACTTTTTCCATTATAAGAATTTTTCAAGTTCTTTTATTACCATATCTCCTGTTATTGTTTTAGTACACTCAAATTGTCTTTCCGTTCCTTTATGGTCAGGACACCAATTCCAATCACCCGGATCTAGTCTCAAACGATTAAAACATCCTTCACATTTTCCTTGCGGTGAACCAATACGAATACAATCTTCCATTTCAGCCCACTTATATGAAAATCCACTTATCAAAACCGTTGGTACATCTAAAGCCCAACTTAACCAACTCAATCCACTACCAATTCCAATAAATGCGTGTGATTTTTTTAATTCTTTCATAACATCTTCTATTGGTCCTTGTGGATGTCTTTCTATACCAATAGGATGTTTATTACCCATATAATCATCTTGCTCTCTAGATATTAGTTTAACTTTATATCCTCTATTATTAAGCCAGTCCACCACTTCTTGCCATCCAGTAGGATTATTCCAAAATTTAGATTGTGCCGTACCAAATGTAGCTATACAAATTTGTTTTTCTTTATCTACTTTTTTAATATTTTTAATTTTTGGCTTTACTTCTTTAAACTCCAATCCTAAAATATCTGAACACATTTTTTGAAGTGTTACCGATTTAGGGTCTACCGGATTTTTAAAACGATTTATACTATTATCTTCGTTATAAAATAAACCTATTGTGTACATAGAATATAAATCAGTTACATTAGTTCCAGGTTCAACAAATTCTATTTCAGGATATTTTTCTTTAAACATATCATTCATAAATGTAGATGTAATCACCGTACAATTATATTGTTTTCTAAATTCATCTACATACGGAAACCAAGCCAATGAATCTCCTAACGCCTTTGAATCTAAAGCTATATAAATTCTTTTACCAGTTGGATTAAATAAATGTTCAAACCAAAGTTTTCCATTTTCATATATCTGTATTTTCCATTCTACAAAATATTCAATACTACATCTACACCAACAATTATTATTTATTTCAGTAGAAAAATAAACTTTACCGTTTCTATTATCAATAAAGTTTACTAAATATTTTGCAGATTTAGACCCCTTAACTTCAATAAATGGTCCTTTGACAAAGTGATAATGAACTTTGTTTTGTATTTCTACTTTATTGTTATTATTTTTAACTAAATTATCGTAAATCATTAATCCCAAGTTTTAACTGTCAAATCTAAAAGAGAAAATCCTTCCGCTTGTTTTGAATACATTTTATTTGTAGTGTATCTATTTTTTGGATGATGATAAAATACATGATTATACCATAAATCTCCAACATCCCAACCACAATCTTTTAACCTTTCCATCCACCACCCTTTTGTTCTATTCGGTATTAGATATGCATGTGCGAGGTCTTGATTATATGCAGTTTTGGTAAATAGTTCATCTACTTTTGTTTTTTCTCTTGATGGGTTATCCGCTAATCCAATAAAGTACACATCATCTCTTTCTGAGATAAAACACGCCTTATGTACAATATCTACAAATTCTTCTAATCCGGTATAGATAAATGCATCTGCTTCAAATATTAAAGTATAATCAAAGTTTTCATCATCTATTGTTTCTAATGCGTTTCTATGTGCCAAATAACACCCATAGGGTCTACCAGTCATCCAACCTAATCCAGCACCAGGATATAATTCACCCGGTTTATTATCTTTACTTATATGTTCAGGCCTTCTACAATTTTCAGCAGGTGCTAATCCTTCATAAACTTTATTTACAATTGGTTGATACACCATTCCATATTTTTCCAATTGTTTTATAGATTGTATGGATACTCTTTCTCTCATATCATCCGGTCTAGTCAACATATGTTTAATTTGGATACGAGGTTTTCTTCTTACAAATGAACGAAATCCTGTATGGAATTGACCATAAAAAAATTCATTTGCAGCGGTAGTAACTCCACCAAATACACCATAATCATCTCCACTAATAATTCCACCTGGTTTTACTTTTTTATACCAAACATTTAAATCTTCTATTAATGCTTCATACGAATGTCCAGCATCTATCATAATAAAATCAATACTATTATTTGAAAATGTATTTGCTGCATTTTTAGATGTATCTTTTATAGTTTTTATTGTTTCATAATTTTTCAATAAAACCGTATTGTCTATAAATTCATAAAATATATCACCATTAAAAGCATTAACTATACTTTGATGTAATTTCTCATCATCAGTACCCTTCCATGTATCAATTGCGGTAAAATCAATATCTTTACCAGATTCTTTTATTTTACTTGCTAAATAATTTGTTGATTTACCAAACCAAGCACCAACTTCTACAAATGTTTCGCCACCAACGGCATTATCAATTACACTATTATACAACTCTCTATATGCAAACCATCCTGGTACTTCATTGAAATCTGGATTTAATTTTTCCAATATAATTCTCTTAGTTATTTTTAAATCATCATCAATATAAGTTACTAATGGGTTATTATCGTATGTATCCAAATAAGTGTGTAACTTTCGGAATATAGATGGAAGTTTATAACTCAATGCTTCTTTGATTGATAAAGGATTTAATTCTAATTTAGATGAGAAATAAAATAGGTCTGATGCCGCATAGAATGTATCAACATCATTTCGTTCTCCCCATATAACACAATTAGGTGGAACGTTTTCCATAAGCGGTTTCCAATAATTTTCATAATTCATAGCTTGATTACCTACGAAATGAAATTTAATTTTGTATTTTTCCAATTGTCTTGCTATTGCAAATATTTCTCCTTGATTTTTTCCAGGTGAAAATAATCCAACATTTAAAACATGTTTCCAATCAGATTCAAACCCTAATTGTTTTTGTGCTTCTTCTTTATCAAATACATAATTTTCAACCGGATATTCCCAAAGAGTTGTTTGTACTCCCAATTCGGCATCATCAAATCTTTGTTTACTCCATTCCGATACCAAAACGTATCTATCTGGATGATATACAATATCTACTGGATTTGTAAAAGAACCATGTGTAGTTGCTAAAATAAAGTAAGGTCTATCTTTTCTAAAGATTACATCCAATACAAATTCAGATAAATCAAATTGAGGTATTTCCTGAAAATGTACAATATCCGGATTAAATTTTTCAATAATATTAAGAATCTGAGATTTATCTTCCCCTAAAGTATGTACAGGTACTAATTCTTTAATTCTATTTTTTTGAACAACAAACGCATCACCACCACTATTGTTTATTTCAACAACTTCTATTTCAAAATCGTTTACAAAGTGTTTAACCTGTTTAAACGTATATTGCGGTTGTCCACCGGTCGATAGATGTGGACAGACATAAAGTAACTTTTGTTTTGACATATATAACAAATATACGAAAAAAATTCGTAAATTCCAAATTAATCTACCTCAGTTTGAGATAAATGCTTTATAATAGTGTATCCTAAAAATTCACACAGTTTTTCAGCTAAAAACTCGTTTCTTCCTGTCCAACCATTTAGAATTTCTTGTGGAACTTTCCAAATTCCAGATGTAATAATATCATCTGGCACAGCTGGTGAATTATTTGAATCTCTAAATCTAAGTTCGTATCTTAATCTACAATCATCAGTACCCAAATCATAACTCAAAACATTAGTTAATACTCTGTTTATTGTTTGAGTTCCAAATGTGGATTCCTGTATTTTACTCTTTAACATCGTTGTTATTTTACTATAAATATAATATTATTCAGATACTTCAAAACTAACCGTACCATCCTTTAAATCAACTTCTGCATTTTTATATTTTCTTTGTAAATCGGAAAGAATATTTTCTAACTGCAGCCCTTTATTATCAATTTTATCCTCTACTTCCTTTTTAATTTCTTGCAAACGTGAGATTTCTAAGTTTAATTCTCTTGTTCTTAACGTTACTTGTCCTAAATCAAAAATTAAACTATTTACATCACCCTGTAAAGTTTTTATACTTTCTATAATATCTTCTGATAATTTTTCAGTTTTTGTTGCCATAAAGTTTGTTTATATATAAGTATATATTTTTTAATTATTCAAAAATGGCAGAAGCACACCCTCTACAAATGGTTTCATATGATTTTTGAACCATTTTTATATGCTCATCAGTTCCCCAAAAATCTCTCAATTCCTGTGTTTTGAAGTCTCCGCATTGCATTTCCATATCATAATCATTACAACAAAGGAACGCCTTACCACTTGCATTTACATGAACCCATCCGATTGGTCTACCACCAACTTCTCTACCATTTGCGCATCCAATTACTTTTTTATCCGCAACATTTCTTTTTAAATTTCTTTCAATTGCGGGTTTATTACTCATCACCTCATCCAATAATCCCGCTCTATCAATTAGATATGGAACCGTAAAAATATTTACACCAGGAAATAATTCTTTTGCTTTTTTTTCCTGTTGAACCAATTCCCCATTATTAACATCCAAATCCATATCTTTTGGAAACTCTGGTCCTTTTTCTAACCAACCACCTTTATCACCAAAAGATAATTCATGTGAACCATTAATTTGAATTGAAAAAGCTTTTCTTTTTACCATATCAGATAATTGTTCAGTTGCGTATTTTATATTTGATATAAGTTTATCAAATTGTTTTATATTAATACCACTTCTTTTACTCCAAGTTTCCGCGTCAAATGCAGGTGTATTCAAACATATACCACTTAATACATCTTGATATTCTTTCAATATATCAACTCTTTCCGGTGTTAATGGTATTCCATTTGAAAGTACCATTGTTACCAATTTATACTTTCTACATATTTTTAATATTTCTTCAAAGTGTGGATATAAAAGAACTTCATTATAATGTGCCGTATAGAATCCATTGAATGCTTTACTAACCAACCCATCTGGTCTTTCTCTTTCATCTATAAGATTTTTAATAATTTTTTCAAATAACTCAGGACTCATTACTTCTTTTCCATGATCAGGATTACCTTTATATCTTACTGGGCAAAACCAACATTTTGCATTACAAACTCCATAAGGGTCTATTTGTAAATTTGTAATTTTATATTTGTTAAAATCATTTTTAATTTTACTTTCAGGGGTTTGTTCAATTAAAATAGATTTATTTGCAGTTTCACAAATTTGTTTCCAATAATAATGTGATGCGTATTTTTCACTAATTATTAATGGTTCGTTGTAAGGAAGTTTATTAGTATATGCACCTTTATAAAATAAGCCTTTTGCATAAGAATGAATATGATTACTATCAGCTACAACTCCTGCATTATGTAATATTGAATATTTTTCTATATCCGATATTGGGTTTGTTACCCACCCAAAATCTAGTCTTTTATCTACTATTGTTTCATGCCCCTCTATCCAAGCATTCCATAGTAAAGACCACATACCCGCTGTCCATTTTTGTATTGGATAATCATGTTCATCTTTTTTAATATGCCTATGCTCATTATCACAAAACCATTTATATAAATTTATACTATCTCTTTCAACTTTATCCCAAAATTCGTATGTAGTGTTCTTAACTATGTACTGCGCACCTCCTGAATTATTATTTAGTAGTTTTGGAATCAACGGGTCTATACCTATAATTTTACACATATTATCATATACATAATCTCCTTTTGATATTATATAATCATAATTTATATAAAATTTAGTATCACTTAAATACCAAGTATTTCCATTAATCATTTCATCAAATTTAGGAGGCTTAGTAAAAACTATATCTGAATCGTGTAAAAATAAAACATCATCTTGTATTTCAGGTCTAGCTACAATATGTTGTTTCATTAAATTGAAATAAATAGATGGTTGATAATTTTTATCGGTTCTAGTATCATTATAAAAAAAGAAACGAACACTATTATAATGTAGCATCAATTTTCTCCATTCATCTGGAATTATACCATTTTCTATTCCACAAACTATATCAATATAGTTTGGGTTCACTCCCATTTTTTTGAAGTTATTAATTAATACTTCAACTTGCCATGTATAATAAGTGATTGCCGGTTGACAACAAATGTAACGAATTTTTTTCATGTAATTAAATTATTTCTTGAGTTATTGGTATATAGATTTTACCATCTGTGTTTAAATTATTTATATGCGTATCAATAAAAATGTTTTTTTCAGTTTCAAAATTATTTTGAGTATTCCACCAGATATCACCAACAATTAAATCATATTTTTTATCAGAAATAAATGATAAAGCATCATCACAAATTATAGATACACCGTTTAAATATGATAACTGATTTATTAAAGTTATTAAATTTGAATTTATTTCAATTATATCAATATTTGATATTTGTAAATTATGCTTACAATGATATGGCAATAATCCTAACCCCAATCCACAAATTAGTATTGAATTAAAATTTAATTGTTTTATTTTGTGAAAAAATCCTACAATGTATGCATCATTATTTTCCACATAATATAAATTATTAATATTCAAATATATAATATCACTATTTTTTCGTTTACTAATTGTAACATTTTCAATAGTAATAGGTTCATCAATATTGATATCTATAACTTTCATTTTTATGCACAAATTAAACTATTACATAGAGTTGGTACACCAGTAAATGATACCCCATCCCAATAAAATACATAATTACCATCGGAGTAATATCCTGCTAATGGGTTTTTACCACTACCATCCGATTGATATGATAAATCAATTGCGTCTTGGAAATTCGCTGTATCCGCGTAGAAATAATAAGTTGCACTTCCATTTACAAATCCACATGAATTACAATCATCCGTTTGGTCAAACCCTAATGTAATTGATTGCCAACTAAATGGAGATGATGTTGTTGTGGTTGTAGTTGTAGTTGTTGTAGTTGTTCCACTGTAACACACGGTTTGCCCACCTAATACTCCAGAAGTTGAATACCAATAATTTCCACCTCTAGCATAGTATCCATCCGAAGGTACACCAGTTCCATTTGAATTATTCCAAATAGTTACACCGTTTGCCGAAGCAGCGTTTCCACCATTATATTTTGTAACAAACACAGATGTTTCATAATTTGTACAAGCTTGGTCTCCATTTGAAGCATCATATCCATAAGTTATTGCGTTTAATGGTGCTTCGGTTGTAGTTGTAGTTGTAGTTGTTGGTGCTTCAGTTGTAGTTGTAGTTGTTGGTGCTTCAGTTGTAGTTGTTGTTGTTGGTGCTTCAGTTGTAGTTGTTGTAGTTGGAGCAGCCGTTGTTGTAGTTGTAGTTGGTGCTTCGGTTGTAGTTGTAGTTGTTGGAGCAGCTGTTGTTGTAGTTGTAGTTGGTGCTTCGGTTGTAGTTGTAGTTGTTGGAGCAGCCGTAGTAGTTGTGGTTGTTGGTGCCGCAGTTGTAGTTGTTGTAGTTGTGGTGGTTGTGGTTGTAGTTGTGGTTGTTGTGGTTGTTGTGGTTGTTGTAACTGATAAGCAAGTTCCTTTATCATCCAAAGTACCGTTATCACTTATTATAAAATAATATGTTCCATCTGAATAATAACCGTTAGGAGCCGGTGTTGTTAATCCACTATCCGTAAATATTTGTAGAGTATTTTGTAAAGCCGTTCCACCAAAAGAATAATAAGTTGTTGGTGATGATGCAAAATCATAACAAGAATTTGCAGCTGAAGAAGCATCATATCCCAAACTAAATGAAGATGGTGCTAAAGTTGTTGTAGTTGTGGTTGTAGTTGGTGCCGCAGTTGTAGTTGTTGTAGTTGTAAAAGTAATAGATGATGATGAACAATCACTTGCAGAAGTACCAAAAGTTTCTACAACAGATCCAGGAGGAACGGTATATTCTCCATCTTGTGCGGAGAATATTATTGACCCTATTTTTGAAGGTACAAATATAGTAACTTCATATCCTTCACATTCTGTCCAAGTTACATCTCCAGATGTTCCATTTGGTAAAGTTACTCTATATAATGTTGATGCTGGCATTTGTTATTAAATGTTTTCGTATGGTGAATTTCCTAATATATTAATTGGCCATTTGTTTTTCAAATCATTTGGAGTTGTAACATTTGAAAAATCAATATCAGTTACATCTCTTAACGCTTGTTTTTTTTCTACTACTTCTTGAATAGTTGTTTGGTTTCCACTCTCTAACGCTCTCATATATTCAATATCTAAATCAGAAAACATTTTGTTTCTTTTTCTTCGTATCAAACCTAACAAAATATCTTTTCCTTTTTCAATATCAAATGTAGGAATTGCGGTTGTACCATTATCATCTTCAAAATTAAAATCATAACAAAAAGTAAATGAATGGTCAATATCACTATCATCGTACATATAAAGATATTTTGAACCAGATGGTATTACTTTACTTATAACAAATTCAACAGTTTCTTCATTTAATGCTGTCCATCTAATTTCATTGTTTAATTTACTTATTATAAATTTTGGTTTCATACTAAAAATTTTATCTTCCTATTACTACTATATCCACAAATTCATTTGCATAAGATACCGTATTATTACCCGCTCCTATGAACACAGTTTGCATTCCAGGGTTAGCCTCATCTGGCTTTTCCATTCTAAATTCAAATCCAGTTGCACTATTAGCAGTTATCATAGGCATAAGTGCACTTTCAATTGTAGCATAATTTATAGATGATGGTGTAATAAATATAGAATAATCATTTGCATCAAATGCATTTTGAAAAGTTAATGCGTATTGATTACCAGTTAATCCAAGAGTTGATGAAATATTAAATCTTCTTGAAACAGTATAATTAGCTGCACTTGATGGTGATGTACCATTATAAGTTACTCTACAAAATGCTTTTACCGCAGGTGGATATCCGTATGCTTGGCTGAAATTAGAAATTGCCCTATCAACCATCAAACTACCCGTAACTTCTGTTGAGAAATTATAAGAACCACTTATACCATCTTTTACTCTTAAAAATTTGTCATCCGCTAAAACGGCTTGGAAGCCACCACCATTTACAACAGTACCAGCGGATACCGTTTTTATTGTCACAAGTCCTGCTGAACTTATATTCCATGTAGAACTTACTTCCGAATCAAATCCATATGGTGGGTACTCCGTTGGGTCTGATGTATCTTTACTATGCACATATAGATATCCTTTTAAAGTTAAATAATAAGTTACACCTTGTTGCAAATCAGCAATGATTGAAAATTTAGTTGTTTCTAAATAATCAGTTTGGGATATAGGATAATAAGATGTCACATATTGAAACCCATTCCATTCGGTATAAGCCTGTACACTTCCTTGAGCATAAGCTTGTGCGTAATTAGAAGTTGCAATGTATTCAGTATAAAATTGTGGTGCGTAACCGGTTTTTGTTAAAATTAAAGCCGCATTCATATAAGCATCCGCATCACCTGTAGCTTGTATATAACTACTAAATCCACCCGGCATTGTATATGTTATAATATGTTGTCCCGATGCACCGGCCGTAAATGACCCATTCACCGATGGTATAATATAATAATCATACGCAATAGTTCCACCGTAAAATGCGTTATAACTTCCATCATTTGGTATTCCATTTGTTTGTATGGATGATGTAGTAAATCCTAAAATTGATGCACTTGGATACGATACACCAGTTGGACTAGGTAAAGTTAATTGAGTATTTGCAAAAAATCTCAAACTTCCTGAATCATCAAATACTGCGATAGATTCAGATGGTTCCGATACCAATTGTATATTTTGATTGGAAGATATTATAGAACCTTCACCGATTGTCCATCCACCAATTTGTCCATCATTTGAGTTTATTGACCCTCTGATATTCAAGTCTTCTCCATCCCAAACCAATGAACCAGATACACCCACTAATGAAACTTTTGGTTGAGATGCATCGTAACCAATAAAAATACCATTATTATTAAAACCTTGAACTTGTGATTCAGTTACCCATCCATTGAATATACTTGAACTTATCTGTCCTATTGAAATATATGGATTTGCATTTGAACCACTTTCATTTGCGTTTAAAGTAATGAGTGCATTTGCACCTTTTGCACCAATATTAATTGTCTTATCAACATATTGTTCTACTGCAAAAAGTACATCGGTTGCTACAGAGCTAAATTGTGCTCCAAACGTTTCCCAATCGGCGGGCGTTGTGTTTGGTTGCCCCCAAGTTGCAGTATCATTTTTTGCTGCATTTTTTGCAATATAATAATTGCTTCCAAATTTAACTATATCACGTCTACCCGCGGCTAAATCATAATAATATTTTGTTGTAGAACTATATAATCCTCTATAAACAACACCTGGTCCAGGCCCTCCGGCAGTTCCACTTGTGCCACTTTGTCCAGAAGTTCCTCCAGTACCACTACTTCCATCAACACCGGAAGTACCAGATGCAGCCGAAACTGCCCAAGTATTTGTTGCATCTGGCGGATAGCCTGTATTTATATTATTATCGTTAGTTGATGTATGTGTTACGGAATTAATATACGTTGATGTACCATATCTTACAGTATCATCAGGATAATAAGCTGTTGCCGGTGCCCAAATACCTCTATAACTTCCTTCAGGTATACCAGGTTGTCTTTGTCTAATTGAACCAACTATTGTTAATTGGTCACCATCCCAATACATTCCTTTTCCAGATGTACCGGTTGTTTTAATTGAGAAACGGCCTGTTGTACCATTTGCACCATCTTCATAAACTCCCAAAAATATACCCGGTCTATTATATCCGATAACACCAGCCCCACCAATTGAAACTCCAGTTCCTTGAGTTCCCTGTGTTCCTGTTTGTCCTATTGCAATATATGGGTCAGTTCTACCACCAGCAATTACAATATTTGCAAATGCACCAGTTCCATCTTTTGTACCAACGTTAAGAGTATTTTTTACATAAGATTCTTCAAATATTGCAATCTTAGCGGATACAAAAAATTCTTCTTCTCCTAAATACTGCCAATAAGCAGTATCCGCGTAAGGAACAGTACCATCTGGTTGTTGTGCACCAACTGGTGTTCCAGGTCCACTGCCTGTTATTGCCGCCCAATAGTGTGTTTCTTTATTAACAGTTGCCGGGTCTGGCCAAATTACAGCATCTCTTCTTTGATTTACAATCTCCGCAATATAATCTATTGTTGAGCTCCAAATTCCTCTCATTACTATACCCGGACCAGTATTACCTTCATATACTACCGATAATGATAAAGTTTTATAAAGTGTTTCTCTACCTTCACAATCAATTTGAAATACAATTTCACCCGATGCAATTGTTTCAGGACTACTCCACCCACTAATACCAGCAAATGATGCCGGTGTTCCGGAAACGTGCGAACCTGCAGTTAATCCACCGGCTAAAGTTAAATGTCCAGAGTATGATAAAATACTTACTCTACATTGATTTGGATAGCCGAGATTACCATACGCATCTAACTTACCACCACTAAATGATGAAACGTTTGTTAATTCTAAATCACCTCTAAAAACTCTTATAGTGGTTGTGGATAAATCAAATTCTAATTCTCCTGAAACTCTATACATTATTCCACCATTTTCACTGGATAAGTTTGCACTATAAGGTGCAGGCGGAGTAAATTGTACTGCAATTGATTGAGTTACATAAGAAACTTGTTTTGCGTTTTCAAAATCAATTTTATAAATAACTTGTCCTGATTTGTTAATAGCCGGCGCGTACCAACTTCTTAAATCAGGCAAAGTTGCGGGGTTAGATGGTGGAAATTTACTTCCACTCACACCCACAAACGAAGATGATGTAAATATTGATGCAGAATAGTATCCTAAGTTTCCTAAGAAAGTTCCATCCAAATAGTTATATACTTCCTGAGATGGAACATATGAGGATGTATGTTCTAATGGGTCAGGCCCTTTAAATCCTCTTATTTGAATAGAACTTCCAGAAAATTCCGTTGTCCAAAGGTCTGCTGTAATAGAAGTATTTTCATTTGTTGCATTGAATGAATATGCATCTGCTCCAGTTTTTACACCTGCAATTGAAATTTCTGCAGCTGCTCTAATAGGTTGTGTAGCTACATTACTACCATCCCTTATAGTAACTTTCCATGTTGCAGTTTGACCAGGCAAAGTTGCATTGTACGATGGAACGGTATAAGTGTTTGAAGATTGAATACCCGTTTCTGGACTACCATCTTTGAAGAATTGATAATATACCGAACCAGTTGTATTAAAGGCTGTAGCGGTTAATGTTATATCATCTAATGGAGATGTAACCTGTCCATCTCTATCAAAATTTACAAGCTGAGAAGTTGCGGATAATGATACTGCTCTTGCATTTGGTGGTGCAACATTTTTAGTAAATGTCTGTGTTCTAGTATATAAAGAAGATGTATATTGATGTCCCGCACCCAATGCATATGGATAAACCAATATATTGTAAAGTACACTTGCAGATACATATGGGTCATCAAATTTAGTAAACCTTAATGTTGCCGTATCAAATGAAGAAGATGATAATGATTGTGTTGCTATATTACTTCCACTTGCTAATGTAATTCTCCAAGTACCAGGAGCTGCAGATTGTGTTGTAAAAGTTAAAAAATCATTTCCTTCTCTTACCCTAATTGAAGTATCAGCACTTCTATAAGCAGATTCGGAAACATATCCTATTTCATTTGCATTTATAGTTGCATTAAGTGGAGATATAATAATTTCAATCGGTGGAGGTCCATCTAAAACTTTTGTAAAATATTGGTAAACACTTGCAGTATAAACCGAAGATGTATAATATGGTTGTATTTCTAAAGGAAATTGAATACTTCCACTTAAATTAGTCATATTCGAAGATGCACTAAAAATAAGTGATTCAGTATAATTGTTATCAAATCTTATATCACCTTTAGTAATATTATTTGCTACAATTGATGCGGTTGCAATATGGAAAGTTCCTGGAAATCTACTACCAGTAAATAAAAGATAACGTGAACCCTGTTTTAATCTTATTTCACCCGCCGATGGTCTGTAATCATTTACAACTCCTCTAGAATTAGAATTTAAGTTTACGTTGGTTGGGATTATTTCAAATACAATACTTTCATCTCCAGGCTTTCCTTCAGGAACTATTGTAAATGTTTTATTAACACTTACCGATTCCGATGAATATGGTTCAATGTAAGTCCAATTAATAGTAAGTGTTTTACTTTGTGAAATTGGATTTCCAACATATTGACCAAATGGAGTTGATGGAATTATAAAATTATTATCATCCGTTGCTACAACCGTAATATCTCTATTAAAACTTTGAGTTGTAT
>JACCDW010461715.1_pt1 | contig 14216 bp, 12 predicted proteins | sample 7449781 | NCBI WGS metagenome assembly JACCDW01 (sample SAMN15323449, study PRJNA562643) | freshwater metagenome | isolation source: river surface water | place: USA:Blue River Watershed | collected 2017-08-18 | reverse complement strand
GATTTTCCGGAGAACTCATTTCGATCATGGATCCAGCGGGGCGCAAAATAAGCGACCCACATTCCGATGATCGCAATATAAATAAGTCCCGAAGTCATGATGGGTAAATCTAAAGGAAGGGGTGATGCTTTTTGGGGATTTAAGCGCTACTTGATTGCGGAATTTTCCTTCACAAATACGATGTGATCGCGCCATTGGCCATCAATATGCAGGTATCTAGGGCGTTCTCCTTCAAAAATATATCCAGCTTTTTCAGCGACTCGGCGGGAGGATGCGTTCTCAGGCCGCAGATTTATCTCGAGGCGATGCAGTCGTAGCTCCGAAAACGCAAACTGGGTAAGGATTTCTACCGCCTGCGTAGTAAAACCTCGGTTGGCAAAGTTTCGATCGATCCAGTAACCGATATGGCCACCACGCATCGCACCGTACATGACCCCACCTAAAGTTATTTGGCCAACTAGTTGTGTTTGATGCCAAATGCCAAATGACAAGGAACGGCCATTGCGGGCTTCATGGTTCAAGATCTTTACCATCTCAAAAAATGAGGGTAGTTGGCTGTAACTCTCTTCGCCCGCTTGAGGAATTGTGGCCTCCCACGGAGATAGCCAATCTCGATTTTCTGCGCGTACGCGATTCCACTGCGCCTTATCTCTGAATCTCAGTGGACGAAGGGAGATTTCATGACCATGAATTTCTATTGGCCAAGAGTTTTTCATGAACTTAGATGTAGCGACGCTCTAGAACTACTACCGTCACCTGATCGCCAGTTTTCAGCGAAGTCTCGTTTTCAGAGACTGCGATAAATGCATTTGCATCTGACAGCGTGGATTGCTCATCTTGATTTTCCAATGGAACAACTGATTTTCCATCTTCAGCCAAAATCGCACGAATATATGAGCGAACCCCTGGAGCAGATGCGATTGGCTTTTCAAGTGCAGCTTTTACAGATGGTCGGTGAATAGTTGCTGCGCCCAGCATGGTTCGGATCATTGGGCGTACAAAGAGTTCAAAAGAGATGTATGAAGCGATCGGATCTCCAGGCAGGGTTACTACAGGGGTCTTATCTGGACCAATTGTTCCAAAGTTATGACGACCGCTAGCTTCGATCGCCATATCAACAGTTGTAATTTCACCCAATCCTGACAAGGTGCGTGTGATGAGATCAAATGAGTCATCGTGGCGTTCGCCGCTAATAATGATGAGGTCGGCACGAACTAATTGATCCTCAATTACCTTCTGTAGCTGCTCTTCATTGTCCGGAATTGAGTGGACTCGATATGCCACTGCACCAGTTTCGCGAACCGCAGTCGTGAGTAACCACGAGTTTGTTTCGTATTCATCATTTGAATTCTTGAGCGGCTGACCAGGTTCCACTAAATCAGGCCCTGCAGAAAGCACCACAACACGTGGATGTGGGCGGGTTGGAAGATGATCGCGACCGATAGATGCCGCCAAACCAATCTGGGTCGAACGAATACGAGCACCTTCTCGAAGTACTAATCGATCGCCAGCATAAATATCTGATGCCAAGGTCGCACCATGCGCATCCAGCAATGGCATCTCAAAGGAATCTAGTGGTTTGCAGATGGCAAGTAATAAGGTGAGAAACTCATCTACCCGTGTGTGTTCTGACATAATCGAACCCTACTTGTTGAACAGTTTGATCTTTGGGATTTAGCGGGAGATTTAAATGACAGATCAAAAAAATGCATTGCGGGAACGTGCTCGCCGGGAAAGATCCCAAAAGTACATTCCTTCAAACTTCAATGTCATTTTGAAGGCCCCGGAGATTGCTTCAGCTACAACAATCGCCTCATATATTTCATATGAAACTGAACCAAGTACGGTAGAAATTAATGAAGCTTTCCTGAGAGATGGAAAGATCGTGGTTCTTCCCAGAATTAATGGCGATCAGTTGGAATGGGTCCGTTGGGATGGCGATCCTGCACAGCTGGTATCAAAGAAAAAGATTTCTGAACCTTTAGGGCAACCAATAACCGATCTTTCACAGATTCAAGCGGTGATTGTTCCTGCCTTGAAGATCGATCAATCTGGTTTCAGATTAGGTCAAGGTGGTGGGTATTACGACCGCACACTTACCCACTTGCATGCATGGAAAATCGGTTTGGTTTATGCAGGTGAGTTATCTAGCGAAACCTTGCCTCACGAAGTTCATGATGTGCCGCTAGATGCGGCGGCAACACCTTCGATTGTGGTGCGATTTAACCGTTAGCCGTTAGGAAGATTGCGCGCCATCACGATTCGTTGAATCTGATTGGTGCCTTCATAAATCTGAGTTAGCTTGGTATCGCGCATCATTCGTTCTACTGGATAGTCGCTTACGTAGCCGTATCCACCTAAAACTTGAATCGCATCTTCAGTAACTTTCATCGCCATGTCGCTAGCCAAACACTTGCTGGCAGCTGAGAAGAAGGTTAAATCCTTTTCATTGTTTTCGCTCTTGATCGCCGCTGAATAAGTCAGCAAACGTGCAGCTTCAAGGTTCATCGCCATATCTGCAAGCATGAACTGAATTGCCTGGAAATCAAAGATTGGCTTACCAAATTGGTGGCGCTCGTGCGCATACTTTGTTGCAACATCAAATGCACCTTGTGCAAGACCAATTGCTTGAGCAGCGATAGTGATTCGTGTGTGATCCAAAGTTGCCATTGCAAGAGCAAACCCTTGTCCTACCTCGCTGATTCGACGATCATCACTGAGCTGAACATTGTCGAAGTAAACCTCGCGAGTTGGTGAACCACGCATACCCATCTTCTTTTCAGGTGCGCCAAAAGAAACGCCTGGATCAGATTTTTCTACAACAAAGGCGGTCATTCCCTTGGTGCGAAGTGTTGGATCTCCTTGTGCAATGACGGTGTAAAACTCAGATTCGCCAGCGTTTGTAATCCATTTCTTGCTGCCATTAAGTACCCAGCCATCTCCTGAACGTTCAACCTTTGTTCGAAGTGATGCTGCATCTGAACCAGCCTCTGATTCAGAAAGGCAGTATGAGAAACCCTCGCCCTTTGCTAAACGTGGAAGCCAACGTTTCTTTTGTTCATCATTTCCACCCAAAATCAAAGGAACAGATCCAAGTTTGTTAACCGCTGGAATCAATGATGATGATCCACAAACACGTGCAACCTCTTCGATAATCAAAACCGCAGCAAGTGCATCTGCGCCATCTCCACCAAATTCAGTTGGAACATGTGCTGCAAACAAACCATTCTTTACAAGTGCGTTCTTTGCCTCGATCGGAAAACGGTGTTCTTCATCGACCGCTTGTGCAAATGGTGCAATCTCTTTTTCAGCCAGCGCGCGAACGCTAGAACGCAGCTCTTTATACTCTGCGGGAAGATCAAATAAGTTTTCCATTAGGGCTCTTTCCTATCGCGCTGTGCTAGTTCCTGGAGATACTGATTGTAGTTAGCAAGATCATCGGGTTCACCCATGGCCGCTTGGCGAGCGGTATTGCGATCAATTCTCTTTGCTTCGCGCGAATCATCTCGCATCCAGTTGATAAATGTCGCGACCAAAGCGATCAGGATTGGGATCTCGCCCATGGCCCAACCAATTGATCCACCTAGCTTTTGATCCACGAGGGAGTCTCCGAGCCATGGGGTTTGTAATGAAGCGTAAAAACCTTTATCGATCAAGGTTGTCGTAGACATTAAAGCCACTGAGAAGAATGCATGGATACTCATCGCGGCAAACAAAATAACGATCTGAACCAAATGGTGAACGCGGCGAGGGTTTGGATCGACACCAATAATGATGAAGAAGAACAAGAAACCGGCAGCCAAAAAGTGAAGACTCATAAACAAATGGCCGATATGGGATTGCATGAGTACTGAAAATAGATCAGTGAAGTACAGCGCAAAAAGTGAGCCATCAAATATTGCTAGCGCAACGATTGGATTGGTCGCGATAACACCAATCTTTGAATGAAGTGCCGCAAGTAATGAACCCCGGACTCCGCGTTCATCACTGTTTCTGCCCTGTGGCAAGGTGCGAAGAGCCAATGTCATAGGTGCACCAAGAACTAATCCGATCGGTGCAATCATTCCTAAAACCATGTGAGACATCATGTGATACGAAAATGAGAACTGTGCGTATAAACCAAGTCCACCACTAGTTGCAAAATCAGTTGCTGATATTCCTAATGCAAATGCAATTGTTCGTCCAACTGGCCACTTGTCTCCGCGCTTTGTAAGAACAACAACGCCCTTTATGTACAGGGCAACCATCAAGGTCAAAATTCCGATCATTAACGCATTGGGTTCGTAACTAAAGAGAACTCGAGACAAAGTTGGTGGTGGCGGAGTTGCTATTCCGACAATTGAAAGAGCTGCGTTGAACTCTGTCGTACCTGGGCGATCTGGTGATGAATTAGTTGATAACCAAGTACCCATGATTACGGTAACGACCATGATGATCGCTTCAACTGAAATCAGTCGCGCAAATCCAACCCAATTAATTGAATCCTTATTTGAAAGTGTTTTACGGTGCAAATAGCCGATCCACACCAAAATGGTTGTTGCGACAATCTTTCCAATAACAATCATGGCGTATGAAGAGTTCCACGCATCCACAAAGTTCAAACGTGCCCAAGCATTAACCGCACCACTTATAACTACCGCAATCGCTGCCCATAAAGCCATCTGGCTAAAGCGCGGTACCGCTACCGCACGATCTTGCGGCGATAGAAAAGCCAGGGCAATAACGCCGCCAACCCACAAGGAAAGTGCGATCACATGAATGACAAGTGAGCCAATAACGAGCGAGTGAGAACCACTTGAAGCTGCATGGCTTTCAAAAACCGGAGCAACAAGCCCGGCAATTGTCAGAGCAAGCACAACAATCAGAGATTCGATCTTCTTTATCCCAATGGAAAGGAACAAAACCAAGGTTGCCATGAGAGCCTGGAAAGCCAAATACTTCCCAAGTGAGATCTGGGTCAGGAAGGATCTAATGACGGTTGGATCTAACGCATCTGCAAATGAAGTGCCCAAAATTTGCGCCAAGGTAAAGAGAATTGTTCCCAAGGCTCCGATAACCCAAACAACAGAGCTACCTTTCAATAGGCGACGAACTTTCTGACCTGAAGTCGTTAAGTAGCCATCTTTGTTGATGAGAAGAAAAGCCATAGAAAGCAGTGCACCGACAACGGCAAAGCCACCAATTAAATTAAGAAACTTAAAACTGGTTGTTAAAAGATTCATCGGTTGTTAAATAATTTGCGTGCGTACAGAGATAAAGCGATTGTTACGCCGACCGCAAGAACAAGAAGCAGGATCACAAATAAATTTGTACCCCAACTGCTGCTTGCAGGAGTCTGTGATTCAGTTGGTTGAGGAGTTGGGTTTTCAGGTGCAATGGTGCTTGGTGCCTGATATTTAAATCGGTAGCTACCTTCTAGCGGTGCATCTGCTTCTGCAAAGAGAATGTATGAAACGGTATAAAAACCAGATTCAGTTAACGGCATTAATCCAACGGTTGCACTCACATCGTTGACCATGATGGTTCCATCATCAACACGAACGCCATTGGGATCTGTTACAGAAATTTCATTTGCATCTGCAAGCAGCGGAAGCTGCCCAGTAACTGTGACACTTGTTGGAGAGACAGAAAGTGTTGAACCGCTAATGGGTGATGTACTTACAAGCGCATTAGAAAAAGCACTCGTTGTTCCCAACACTGTAAATAGAAGAACTAAAGCGCCACGGGCTGCGAACTTCCTCACATCTGCCTTTCGAGAAGCACCAGGGAAGTGCCTCAATTCGCGCCAATCTTCTCACCTCTTTAGACTAAGCACATAGCCCCAATGGCCGATTAAGCCAGCGGGATTTTGAGCCAGAAGTGGAGTTGTGATGCCTACATATCAATATGCATGCACCGCATGCGACCACCAGTTTGAAGCGATTCAATCCTTCTCAGATGACTCACTGACTATCTGCCCAGAATGCAAGGGTGAGCTGCGCAAGGTCTACAGCGCAGTTGGAGTTGTCTTCAAAGGTTCAGGGTTTTACAAAACAGACTCAACGAAGAGTTCTCCGGCGCCTGCGCCTAAGGCTGATTAACCCTCGTGATGTGGCGGGCGATCTGACTGTAACTCTTCCTCGCGTTTAGCTTGTTCGGAGGCAGCTTCCAGATCAATTTCATCTGAAGTTACTTTCGGAAAGAGATCGCTCATGGAATTAATTCTACTACCGCTAGAAATCTTTAACTACAAAGAAAAGAGATAGTGATGTTCGAGAAGCTCGGTCACCTGATCGTAAAGCGTCGCAAGAGCGCTGTGATTCTATTTATTGTCGGGATCCTGGTTGCTGGCGGCGTTGGTTCCATGGTCTTTAATCGACTTGATTCGGGTGGCTACAGCGATCCCAACAGTGATTCGTACAAGGTTTACAAGTATCTAACTGAAGAGTTAAAGCAATCTGATCCTGCGGTAGTAATCGTTGTTGATTCAGGATCAACTGATGTGACAGATCCTGTAATTGCTCAAAAAGGTTTGGCTTTAGAAAAGAAGATTGCTCAAGAAGAAGGCGTCACAAAGACACTTTCTTATTGGACTAGTGGTGGTGAAGCAACTTTGAAATCTGCCGATGGAAAAGCTGCTTACATTTTGGTTTATGGAGATGGCGAGGCTTTTACTCCTGAAAGCCAGGAGCTTGGAAAGCTTTTACAAAAGAACTATGACGGTCAATATGACGGGTTAACTTTGTACGCTGGTGGCGTCGGAGTTATTGGCCATGCGATCACTGAAAAGATTTCAGAGGATTTGAAGATCGCTGAATTGATTTCGATCCCATTGACCTTCATCTTGCTTGTGTTGGTATTTGGCGCTTTAGCCGCCTCTGCAATGCCTCTTATTGTGGGCGTTGCCGCAATCCTTGGCGCTTTCTTCATGCTTTACCTATTTACTCTCTTCACCAGTGTCAGCATCTACGCACTTAACTTAACGACAGGTATGGGCCTTGGTTTAGGTATTGATTACGCCCTACTGATGGTGAATAGATTCCGCGAGGAGCTACACCGCGGAAAGAACGTTGAAGACTCCATTGTTGCGACTATGGCCAGTGCAGGTAAAACAGTCTTTTACTCAGGAATGACCGTCTTGGTGACCTTGATGTCACTTACTTTCTTCCCATTGCCGTTCCTCAAGTCATTTGGTTATGCAGGCGTATCAGTTGTTGCACTTGCGGTAATCGGCGCACTCTTTGGTTTACCTCCAATCTTGGCGTTATTAGGTGAACGAATCGATAAGGGTGTTGTTCGCAAATCAGCAATTACGCCTAAAGAAGATGGGCGCTGGGCACAAACAGCTCGCTTAGTGATGAAGCGTCCGGTTTCTGCAGTTGTTTTATCTATGGTGATCCTTGGAATCATGGCAGCGCCAATTACAAACATTAAGTTTTCACAAGGTGACTCTCGTATGTTGCCTGCAGATAACAAGGCTGCCGTTGCTACAGCGCTACAAGCTGAACGCTTCCCTGGACAAACCGGAAATCCAATTGAAATCATCATTAAGGATGGTGCAAACAAGATTGATGAGATCAATCTTTATGCATCAAAGGTTGGGCAGTTAGATGGAATTGTTGCGGTACTGCCTCCGGTAACTATTGGAAAAGATGTCCGAGTAGTTGCTTATCAAGAGATGCTTCCACGCACACCTGAATCGCAAGAGTTGATTCATAATGTTCGAAGCGTTGATTCTCCTGTTGGAACTTTGGTGGGTGGCGTTGCCGCTGATTACACAGATTCGCAAGATGGAATTTCACGTACCTTGCCATGGGCGCTTGGCTGGATTGTGCTGAGCGTTCTTGTATTGATCTTTATCTTTACTGGATCAATCATCCTGCCAATTAAAGCTGTAATCCTTAACTTCCTATCCCTTGGTGCAACCATGGGTGCACTTACTTGGGTCTTTATCGATGGCAATCTTCAGTGGTTAGTTGGATCATTTACCGTTACCGGAACCTTGGATACATCAATTGTAATTTTGATCGCGGTTGTTGTCTTTGGTCTTTCAATGGATTATGAGCTGTTCTTGTTGTCACGTATCCGTGAAGAGCACCTTGCTGGTAAATCAAATGTGGAATCTGTTGCGGTTGGTCTGCAACGTTCCGCTCGCATCATCACCGCCGCTGCGGTTCTACTGGCGGTTGTCTTCGCCGCCTTCGTAACAAGTGGTGTCACATCCATTAAGACAATGGGCTTCGGTGTGGCTTTAGCTGTGCTTCTAGATGCAACCATCGTTCGTGGCCTTTTGGTCCCAGCGTTGATGCGACTATTTGGCGAGAACAACTGGTGGGCACCTAAGTGGATGCAGCGATTTACCTTGCACCACTAATTTCCCGTACCCTTGACTCATGGATCTAATCGCTTCCCTGCAATGTAAAGATCAACCGGGCATCGTGCACGCGATGACTTCGGCGGTACTTGCATGCGGTGGAAACATTATTGAGAACCAACAGTTCACAGATCCGACAACAAATGAGTTTGTCATGCGTACCCGTTTTGAAACCGCACAAGGTATTGATGGCGCTTACAAGAGTTTGAACGAAGGATTGTCAAAGTTCAATCCATCTCTTCACATTCGACCAACTGCACAAAAGCCTCGCGCTTTGGTGATGGTCACGAAGGAAAGTCATTGCTTGCGAGATCTTCTGTACTTGGAAGAGCTTGGCGAGCTCAATGTTGAAATCCCATTAGTTATTTCTAATCGCGAAGATCTTCGATCATTGGTCGAATCCCACGGACTTAGCTTCTTGTACTTGCCAATTACTTCGGAATCCAAGGCAGCTCAAGAGGCGGAGATCCTGAAGAAGATTGATGAGTTAAAGATTGATTTTGTTGTTCTAGCTCGTTACATGCAGATTCTTTCAGAGGATTTCTGCAACAGAATGCCTGGCAAGATCATCAATATCCATCACTCTTTCTTGCCCGGTTTCAAAGGTGCAAAGCCATATCACCAAGCTCATGAGCGTGGCGTAAAGATCATCGGCGCTAGCGCGCACTTTGTGACCAGTGATCTGGATGAAGGCCCAATCATTGAACAAGATGTTGCACATGTGACTCATAACGCTTCGGCAGATGAATTAATTGCAATCGGTCGCGATATCGAGCGCCGAGTTCTAGCAAAGGCAGTGAAGTTTTACGCTGATGACAAGATATTTATTGTCGGTAAGCGCACCGTTGTATTTTCATAAATAATCTTTACTTGATGGTGTCCCCGGCGGGAGTTGAACCTGCGACCTACCGCTTAGGAGGCGGTTGCTCTATCCACTGAGCTACGGGGACTTACTAATCAACGGTGCTTGGCAAAGGTTAGCGGTATCGATAACCTTCCCTTGAATCCACGTTGGATTCCATTCAATAGGCACGGGTTTATTGAAGGTTACGAACAAACTGAAAGGCCAACCATGAGAGCGCTCGTTATCGGCGCAGGCGGAGTTGGCAGTGCAATCGCAAATATCGCATCACGTAAGTCATTTATCACTGAGTTAGTTATCGCTGATTACGATGCTTCTAAGGCGCACGCTGTCACCCAAAAAATCCAAGACCCACGATTTACATCAGTGGAGGTGGATGCCGGCGATCTGGTTGCGCTTGAAGGATTGATCCGAAAGGTCAATCCTGATCTGGTTATCAACGCGGTAGATCCGCGCTTTGTTATGCAGATCTTCACCGCAGCGCAAAATGCTGGGGTTAATTACATGGATATGGCGATGTCACTTTCTAAGGCGCATCCAACTGATCCCTATACAAAAACCGGCGTCATGCTGGGTGATGAGCAATTTGCTCAAGCAGAAGCTTGGGAGAAAAACGATAAGTACGCATTAATCGGAATCGGCATTGAACCAGGAATGAGCGATATCTTCGCTCGTTACGCACAAGATTATTTGTTCAGTGAAATTGATTCCATCACCATCTTGGATGGATCAAATCTGACAGTTGATGGTTATGACTTTGCGCCTTCATTTTCCATTTGGACCACAATTGAAGAGTGCCTTAATGCACCTTTGTTGTGGGACAACGGCAAGTGGCACACAGCCGAACCATTTACAGGCGGCGTTGTATTTGATTTCCCAGATGGAATCGGGCCGGTTGAATGTGTAGATGTTGAGCATGAAGAGGTTGTCTTAATTCCAAAGAAGGTTAAGGCAAACCATGTTTCATTTAAGTACGGGCTTGGAACCGACTTCATCAATACTCTGAAAACGATTCACACACTTGGCTTGTCAAAGAAGGAAAAGGTTAATTACCGAGGCATGGAGATCGCACCACGTGATTTCTTAGCCTCTCTTCTTCCTGATCCTGCAAAGATTGGTCCACTGATGCATGGAAAAACTTGTGCAGGTGCGCATGTAAAGGGCCTTGATAAAGAAGGAAAGCCATATGCCTGTTACATCTATAACGTTGTCGATAACCAGTGGTCGATGGATAACTACGGGGATCAAGCTGTTGTGTGGCAAACCGCATTAAATCCAGTTATTGCAATGGAATTAATCGCTAATGGAACATGGAAACCTCGTGGAGTTGTAGGTCCAGAATGGATGGAACCAAAGCCATTCTTGGATCTAATTGAACAATACGGAAGCAGCTGGCATATTCGCGATGAAGATCCAGCGGGATTAGGGGCGTAACAATGAGTTCATGGGCTTTAGTCACAGGGGCAACATCGGGAATCGGCGAGAGTTTTACTCGTCTATTGGCTTCCAACAGATACGACATTGTGTTGGTGGCCCGCGATTTGCCTCGTCTTCAAGAGCGCGCGCAAGGGCTTGAAGAAAAGTACGGAGTAAAGACCCATGTAATTCAGGCTGATCTTGCTACTGATGAAGGTTGCCTAAAGATTGAAAGGTACATCGCTGATAACCAGATTGATGTACTGATCAACAACGCTGGATTTGGAACCAACAAAGCATTCACGATGTCGAGCCTAGAGATTGAGCAGCAACTGCTCGATGTCTTGGTTCGTACACCGATGCGTCTTATGCATGTAGCCCTGCCATTGATGAAGCAACGCAACAACGGTGTCATCATCAATGTTTCATCGGTGGCGGGCTACATCGCTGGTGGCTCTTACAGCGCCTCTAAGTCTTACCTGACGGTGCTCTCTGAATCTCTCAATACAGAGCTTTCAGGAACCAAGGTGAAGGTAAGTGCTTTGTGCCCAGGCTTCACACGCACCGAGTTTCACCAGCGCGGCAGAATGTCGATGAAGGCTCTTCCAAACTTTATGTGGCTCAACTCTGATCGCTTGGTTGAACGATCATGGAACGATGCACTTAAGGGTGAAGCGGTAAGCGTTCCAGGGTGGCAATACAAGCTGCTTGTCTTCATTGTTCATGCAGTACCGCGTTCAATCGTTAGAAAAGTTGGCATGAACTTGAGGGACAAACAGCGTAAGTAGTGGTCATACCTACTGAACTCACGGCGGGTTATCAGCCTTCTTTAAGTGCCTAATCGCTAGTATTGCCTCATTACTACGAAAGGCACATACATGTTCCGCAAGATCGCATCACTTTCTGTAGCGCTCGTTGTCGCCGGTGGCGTCATGATCGCAGTACCTGCAGATGCAGCCGTCAAGATTTCAAATGGCGTTGCCTGCAAGAAGTCAGGACAAACTACTAAGACAAGTGGCGGAACCTACCGTTGCGCAAAGAATCCATTGGTTTCAAGCACAAAGCTGACCTGGTTATCACTTGATTGCTTGACCGCTGCAAATGATGCGGTTAAGTCTCAAAAGGCGGCAGTGACAACAGCTGCAAACTTCAAGGCGCAGTTGCCGGTTATCGATCTTGGAATCACAACTGAAACCGCAAACAAAGCTGAAATTCAAGCCAAGCTAGATGAGGCAACCAAGCGACAGGTTGCAGCACAAGCAAAGTTAACCGCGGCAACAACTGATGCTGACAAAAAGATTTTGACAACAGCTGTTGGATCATGGACCTCAGCGGTCCGTGCTTACGCAAGCAAGATCCGCAACATTGATATCACTATCAAGAAGTTGGAAGCTGCAAAGCTTGCGGCAACTAACAAGCCAGCAGAGCTTGCAGCAAATGTTGCTGATGCTCGTGAGAGTGCGAAGTTGATCTGTACTAAAGGCTTCTAACTCCTAAGTTTTCCAAAAAACCCGCTGCCGAACTGGTGGCGGGTTTTTTGTATCTATGGGTATCCCTATGCCCAAATGAGAAAGATGTTCTTACTCTGTGTGTATGCGCCCGGTGCGATTTATAGCCCCAGTTCTCTTGGCGGTTCAACTGCCTTTCCATAAAAGCGTTTCAGGGGTATGGATCGATCTGGTCGCATTCAATAGCGTTGCGATTGCCGCTTTGATATCGGTACTTGTAGCGCCACGGATCAATAACAAATGGGCACAACCTTTAACCGCACTAGCTATTGGTGTGTGGTCCTTAGGTTCAATTGCCGCGACGATGAGCACTTACTTTGGGGATTCTGTCTTTATCGCCAATCTTTCAGAGCCGCTGTATTTGCTGTTCTATCCATTAGCCCTGCTTGGTGTGCAGCTGTTGATTTCGATTCAACAAAGGTTGACGGTGCTAGAAGTTGTCGATGCATCAATTGTCGGTCTGGGATTGAGCACTTTAGGCACCGCTTTCGCCTTACATCCAGTACTTCCCCACTTTGATGGGGATTTCAAACAATCCTTTTTGGCGGTGATTTATCCGGTAGCTGATTTGGTTTTGTTGTGTTTCATTGTGGCCACTGTTGTGATGCAAGGGTTTTCAGTGCGTGGAGTTCTTTTGTCTTTGGGGGTTCTCATCTACGCAACTACTGACTTTGTGTTCTTGTGGCAGAACATTAATTCAACGTATGTATTTGGCTCTTTGATTGATTACGGATGGTTATTGGCTTTCGTCGTGATTGCTGAAAGCTGTTGGCATCCCACAACTGACAACAAGAGTAGATCAGGTGTCAGTCCAGTTCTGATAACAATTTCTGTCTTCTTAAGTGCGACCTTGCTTGCACTTCTTGCTATAGCGCCAGAGAGTTTTCCGCACTTTATTTTGTTGCCTGCAATTGGAACTTTAGCTTTAGCCTTCATCAGAATGAGTATCGCTCTTAGTCAAGCGCGAAGTATCGGACATGAAAGGGTTTTGGCCAGAACCGATGAGTTAACAATGCTTCCCAATCGCCGCAGGTTAATCTCTGAGATCCAAGACTTTGCTACACGCAAAGGTTCGCTGATGCTTTTAGATCTCGATGGTTTCAAACCGGTTAATGACACCTACGGACATGAGGTTGGGGACAAGGTTTTGCAGCAGGTTGCGCAACGATTTGATCGAGCCCTGCCATCGACCGCACTGCTGGCTCGTTTAGGCGGAGATGAGTTTGGAGTCTTAGTTGATGGCTCACATGACACGGTAATGGAGATTGCTTTGGCTTTGCGTGGCACCTTGTCCTACCCATTTGTGATCGCTGGGCATCACATCAGTATCGGAGTCAGTATTGGAATCGCAGATAATGATGGCGCTGATGATTTGTTGCTGCGTGCAGATAATGCAATGTATGCAGCTAAGCGCCAGGCATTGGGGGTTTGTCAGCTTTAATCTCTTGCAAGCGCGCTAGCGCTTCATGGCGTTCGATCGCATGATCAACAATGCGCTCTGGATATCCCTTGCTATAACCATCAAGGAACAACCAAGGTTCATGAATCTCTGCTGCAGATAAATGTGCAAGTTCTGGAACATAACGACGGATGTAATCACCGTTTTCATCAAAGCGTCGACCTTGTTCGATCGGGTTAAAGACTCGGTAATACGGCGATGCATCTGTTCCGCAGCCTGCGGTCCACTGCCACCCATGAGCATTTGAAGCAACATCGTAATCAACTAGATGATCGGCAAAGAAACGTTCTCCTAATTGCCACTCGAGGTGTAAATCCTTTACTAGAAAGGATGCAACAACCATACGTGTTCGGTTATGCATCCAGCCCTCAAGTACAAGTTGGCGCATCGCAGCATCCACAAATGGATAACCAGTCTTGCCTTCACACCACGCCTTGAACTTTTCACCTGGCTTGTCATAACGCATCTGTGCAAACTTAGGTGAGTAATATTCGACATCGGTCATGGGATTGTTGAATAAAACATCGGCGTAAAACTCGCGCCACGCAATCTCTTTTCTAAAGGTGTCATGCGCTTTACTTTCCCCTAAATCGGCAAGCAATGTCCGTGGGTGAATCT
>JACCDW010361319.1_pt1 | contig 14217 bp, 11 predicted proteins | sample 7449781 | NCBI WGS metagenome assembly JACCDW01 (sample SAMN15323449, study PRJNA562643) | freshwater metagenome | isolation source: river surface water | place: USA:Blue River Watershed | collected 2017-08-18 | reverse complement strand
TTTGTTGCGGTTGCTCAGTTTGCTCCTGCTATTATTGGAGGTGTTTATTGGAAGCGTGCTACGAAAAAGGGGGCATTAAGTAGTATAATCGTGGGTTTTGCAATTTGGTTTTATACCCTAGTGGTGCCTTCAATTGTAGAGGCAGGTTATTTGCCCCACACTATTGTAGAATCAGGCCCTTGGGGTATTTCCATTTTAAATCCTACAGCACTTTTTGGTCTTGGAGGGTTTGATTTAATTACCCATGGTTTTATGTGGAGTATATTTTTAAATGCGAGTTTCTTTTTTGGAGTTTCCTTGGCAACGGAAAGAACACCACAGGAAATATATCAAGCTGAACTTTTTGTGGATGTATTCAAGCAAACCAATCAAACCGAAAATGGAAGTTGGGTATTGAACCGAACTGCTAGCATGAAGGATTTAAAAACCCTTATGCTTAATTTATTGGGAAAAGATAGAACTGCACAATTATTAGCATCCTATGAAAAAAGGCACAAAATCGAATTAATTAAGTTAGATCAAGCTCCTCCTCATTTAATTAGTGTAATTGAAAAAGTGTTGTCTGGCAATATTGGTTCTGCAACTGCCAGACTAATGATTAACAATATTGTTAGCCAAAAGGAAGTTGGGCTTCAGGAAGTATTAAATATCATTAAAGAGTCACAGGAAGTAAAGGCGACTAATATTGAATTAAAGAAAGAATCTACAGCTTTAAATAAATTAACGGAGGAGTTAAGGGTAGTCAATCATCAGTTAAAGCGTATGGATGAAATGAAGGATGAGTTTTTATATACGGTAACGCATGAAATTCGAACTCCATTAACTTCTATTCGTGCCTTGAGTGAAATTTTACAAGACAATCCTGATTTAGAGGAGTTGGAAAAAAATAAATACTTGGAAGCGGTGGTCAATGAGACGGAAAGACTAAGTCATTTAATTACTCAGGTACTGAATCTAGAACGATATGAAAGTGGCAGGCAAAAGTTAAATACAATATCTTTTGATATTAACGAAGCCATTATTGAAGTACTGAATACTGCCGATTCCTTAAGAAAAGAAAGAGGGTTAAAGTGGCAGTTGGCTATTTCTTCTCTTCCCAATATCAAGGGAGATAAAGATTTGATAAAGCAAGTTGTATATAACCTTGTAACCAATGCTATTAAATTTGCTAAACAAGATATCATCATCTCTGGTGTTGTAGATCAAAAATTTGTACTCATTAAAGTAATAGATGACGGGGAAGGTGTTAACTCTGAATGGCATGAGTTGATTTTTGATAAATTTTTTCAAGCACAGAACCAAACATTGAAAAAACCAGAAGGAAGTGGCTTAGGATTAGCAATTAGCAAGAGAATTGTAGAAATGCATCATGGAAGCATTTGGGTCGAAAATAGGCCGCAAAGTGGCGCTTGTTTCTGTGTTAAAATACCAATCAATTAAATTAAAATTTGAATAACTGTGAGCGAGATACCTAAAATATTAGTGGTGGATGATGATCCATTTATTTTAATGTCCTTGGAATTTTTAATGAAAAAATCAGGCTATAAAGTAATAATTGCGCGCAATGGTACAGAAGCCCTTAATGCATTGTCAGTGGATCCCCCGAACTTAGTTTTGCTAGACATTATGATGCCTGATGTGGATGGTTATGCTATTTGTGAACACATTAAATCAACGCCCATTTTATCTGCCATTAAAGTGGTGTTTTTGTCTGCAAAAACAAAACAGATGGATATTCAAAAAGGATATGATGTAGGGGCTGATTTATTTATAACTAAGCCATTTAGTACTAGGAATTTAAAACAACAGGTTGCTGATTTATTGAATAAAAAATAAAAGCATGAAAAGCTCGTATCTAAATCATTACCATGAAAGTATTGATAACCCAGCCCAATTTTGGGAGCAACAAGCTAGCGCATTGTCCTGGTTTGAATTTCCAAAAACCATTCTATCCCCTAAGCTAGGTGGGCATCATGACTGGTTTTTGGATGGACAATTAAATATGTCCTATTTATGTTTAGATAAACATATTGAGGAAGGAAGAGGCGAGCAAGTTGCTTTGATTTATGATTCTCCTGTAGCAGGAGCAAAAATCACTTTCACTTACAATCAGTTAAAAGGGGAGGTTGCAAAGCTAGCGGGTGCGATGCAGGCAATGGGTATAGTAAAAGGGGATACGGTTGTAATATATATGCCCATGATTCCTCAAGCGGTGATGGCTATGCTAGCCTGTGCAAGGATGGGCGTTATACACTCAGTTGTTTTTGGAGGATTCGCTCCGCATGAACTTGCAATACGAATTGACGATGCAAAACCTAAAGCAATAATAACCGCCTCTTATGGTATGGAATTTGATAAAAAGATTCCGTACAAACCATTGGTAGATGCGGCACTTGAACAAGCAACGCATCAGCCTAATCATGTCATTTTATTTCAACGTGAAGGATTAACTGCTCAAATGAATACGTCACGTGATGTTGATATGCAAATTTTAATGGATCAACAATTTAACCTAGCCCCTGTTTGGGTTGCAGCAAATCATCCCTTATATATTTTATATACTTCAGGTACCACTGGAAAGCCTAAAGGAATTGTGCGCGACACGGGGGGCTATGCGGTTGCATTAAAATACAGTATGCGTACAGTTTATCAAGTGGAGGCAGGTGATGTTTTTTGGGCGGCAAGTGATGTGGGATGGGTGGTAGGGCATAGTTATATTGTATATGGCCCATTACTACAAGGTTGTACTACCATATTATATGAAGGGAAGCCTATTAAGACACCGGATCCCGGTGCATTTTGGAGAATGATAGAGGAGTATCAAGTAAAAGTAATGTTTACCGCACCTACTGCCATTCGTGCAATTAAAAAGGAAGACCCCGATGGATATTTTTTCAAACAATATTCATTTAAACATTTTAGCACTTTGTTTTTAGCTGGAGAAAGATGTGATCCTGCAACCTATCATTGGGTAAAAGATTTATTGCAAAAGCCGGTGATTGATCATTGGTGGCAAACAGAAAGTGGATGGCCGATGTTAGGTATCATGTTGGGATTAGAATCAACTGAACCAGTTGCAGGAAGTGCAGGTAAACCAATCGTTGGATTTGACGTACAAATTCTTGCCGAAGATGGTACTCAATTACCTGCAAATGAGGAAGGTATAGTAGCCGTTAAATTACCACTACCTCCCGGCTGTTTAATGACCTTATGGCAAAATGAGCAATGGTATATTGATTCCTATTTATCTCAATATCCTGGGTATTATTTAACAGGAGATGGGGGGAAGAAAGATGAAAATGGTTTTTATTATATCATGGGAAGAATGGATGATGTAATTAATGTTTCGGGTCATAGATTAAGTACAGGAGAAATGGAGGAAATAATTGCTCATCATCCAGCGGTAGCTGAATGTGCGGTGGTTGGTATTGCAGATGAATTAAGGGGGCAGCGTCCGATAGGCTTTGTTGTGTTGAAAGATGGTCAAAACATAGAGGAGCATGAATTAGAAGCAGCTTTGATACAACTTATCAGAGATCAAATTGGAGCAGTGGCTTTCTTTAAAAATGCATTACTGGTGAAAAGGCTACCCAAAACCAGGAGTGGTAAAATTTTACGAAAAACCATTCGTATGATAGCCGATGGCCAAGCTTATGCAGTTCCATCAACAATTGATGACCCTCAAATATTAGTAGAGATTAGCGAAAGATTAGCAGAAAGAAAATTGGGAAATGCTTTTCTATAAGTATTTTTGAGTATGGCATTGATTGTAAAAGGACTTTCTAAAAAATATGACAACCAGACTGCGGTAGACGCCGTTTCATTTACCATTGATAAAGGATCGGTGGTTGGATTCTTAGGTCCCAATGGAGCAGGGAAAAGCACTACCTTAAAAATGATAGCTGGTTATTTACAACCTGATGCCGGAGAAGTGAGTTTGAATGGCATTTCCAATGAAAAAAATCCAATTGCTTTTAAAAAACGAATAGGGTATTTACCAGAAGCAAATCCGTTGTATGAAGAAATGTATGTAAAGGAGTACTTTGCTTTTTTGGCGGCACTGCATCAAATACCAGCTGCTGAAAAAAGAATTGCGGACCTTATCCAACAAACGGGCTTGACCCCCATGCAACACAAAAAATTAGGCGCACTTTCAAAAGGCTATAAGCAAAGGGTTGGGATTGCCGCTGCAATTATTCATGAGCCTGATTTGATATTATTAGACGAACCCACAGCAGGTTTGGATCCCAATCAATTGGTTGAGATACGTGCACTCATTAAGTCCTTAAGTGAAAAAGCGATTGTTTTATTTTCTACTCACATTTTACAAGAAGTAACTGCAATCTGTTCCAATGTGATTGTATTACATCAATCAAAGTTAGTGGCTAACACTTCCATAGAGGAATTGACCAAGCCTGGTAAGCCGGCTGTTCGCGTTGTTTTTGAAGAGGACATTACTTCTTATTTAAACGATTCTTTTTGGACTGCTGTTGATTATCAACAAACAGACAAACAGGTGTTAGTTGTAAAATCGGATGACTTAGGGGGATTGAAAAAAAATATCCTGAATTACGCGCTGGATAAAGGCTTGAATATCCAAGCTTTGCAAACACAAGAGGCAAGTTTAGAAGAAATCTTCAAATTGCTTACCCATTAAAAAAAATGGGTGTAAATTGCGTTCTCAAACTGACATTACTTTTTTAGAAAAATAAATCATCAAATTATGAGTTACATTGTTGAAGTAAAAGCTAGACAAATTTTAGATAGCCGTGGAAATCCTACTGTGGAAGTAGATGTATTAACAGATGAAGGTGCAATGGGCCGTGCGGCTGTGCCAAGTGGAGCTAGTACAGGTATTCACGAAGCAGTTGAATTAAAAGACAACGACAAAAAGAAATACTTAGGTAGAGGTGTATTGAAAGCGGTTAAAAATGTAAACACCTTAATCGCCAATAATATTGTTGGTTTTGATGTAACTGCACAAGCAGCCATTGACCAAGTAATGATTGAATTAGACGGTACTCCGAACAAAGCAAAATTAGGTGCAAACGCAATTTTAGCTGTTTCTATGGCAGCTGCAAGAGCTGCTGCAGAAGAAGCTAACTTGCCATTGTATCGTTATATTGGTGGAACCAATGCAAGAACATTACCAATGCCAATGATGAATATCTTGAATGGTGGTGCACACGCAGATAATAAAATTGATTTTCAAGAGTTCATGATTATGCCAGTTGGGGCTCCTTCATTCAGCGAAGGTTTACGTTGGGGAGTAGAAATTTTCCACCAATTAAAAAGCACTTTAAAGAAGAAAGGATATAGCACGAACGTTGGTGATGAAGGTGGGTTTGCGCCAAACATTCAAAGCAATGAAGAAGCAATTGAAACGGTTTTAGAAGCGATCCAAGCTGCAGGTTACAAAGCAGGTACTCAAATTGCGATTGCAATGGATGCTGCTAATAGTGAGTTATGGAATGCTAAGAAAAAGAAATATGTTTTCCATAAGAGCTCTGGTAAAGAAATGAGTTCTGATCAATTGGTTAAATATTGGGAATCATGGGTTAAGAAATATCCTATCGTTTCTATTGAGGACGGTATGGCTGAAGATGATTGGGCGGGTTGGAAAAACTTAACGGACACCATTGGTTCTAAATGTCAATTAGTGGGAGACGATTTATTTGTAACGAATGTAAATCGTTTACAAACAGGTATCGATAAGAAAATTGCCAATGGCTTGTTGGTTAAAGTAAATCAAATTGGTACTTTAACAGAGACTATCAATGCAGTTAGCTTAGCACAACATAATGGTTACAATACCATCATGTCACACAGATCAGGCGAAACTGAAGATACTACCATTGCTGACTTAGCAGTAGCCTTGAACTGTGGCCAAATTAAAACGGGTTCTGCTTCAAGAACAGACCGTATGGCTAAATACAACCAATTGATCCGTATTGAAGAGCAATTAGGAGAAACGGGTGTATTCCCAACAAAAGGAAAATTGAAGTTTGGTAACAAATAATTCAATCGTATAAATAGTAAAAGGCCCCGTGTAAACGGGGCCTTTTTTCTTTTTGAGTATTAGCAGAACTATCCTAATTTTACTTTAATCTTTTTGCCATGCAAGTAATTAAAAAAATAATGCCTTTCCTGATTAATCGCTATTTTTTAGCAGCAGCAGGATTTGTGGTATGGATGTTGTTTTTTGATCAACGTGATTACTTCCAACAAAGAGCGAGTGCTGGAGAATTGAATAAAGTGGAAGCTGCGAAAAAATATTACAACGACGAAATTGATCAAACAAGAAAGCAGCTGAATAATTTACAAAACAATCCAGTTGCCATTGAAAAATATGCGCGTGAAAGATATTTGTTAAAGCGTGAAGGAGAAGAAGTTTATATATTTGAAGACACTTCGCATACTTCATCTACTCCTGTTGATAAGAAATGACAAAAAAAGAACGCTACGAAAAAGTATTGGACTTTTTCCAAACGCATATGCCTGTTGCCGAAACAGAGCTGAGTTATACAAATCCCTTTGAATTATTGGTTGCTGTAATTTTGTCTGCACAATGCACAGACAAAAGAGTGAATTTAACTACCCCTGCTATTTTTGAGAAATTTCCTACTCCCCAAAAGATGGCGAAAGCTAGTTTTGAGGAATTGTTTCCTTTCATTAAAAGTATTTCTTATCCCAATAATAAAACCAAACATTTAATAGGGATGAGTCAGTTATTGGTGAATGATTTTAAAGGAGAAGTTCCTATGACCATTGAGGACTTAGTAAAACTTCCAGGTGTAGGTCGTAAAACCGCGAATGTCATTACCAGTGTATGGGACAATCAGCCGAATATGGCCGTAGATACCCATGTAAACAGAGTTAGCAAAAGATTGGGGCTAGTGCCTATGACTGCAACCACTCCTTTAGCAGTAGAAAAGGAATTGATTAAAAAAATACCTACCCATTTAGTACATACCGCTCACCATTGGCTTATTCTGCATGGAAGGTATACTTGTTTAGCGCGTACTCCAAAATGTGAAGGATGTGGTTTGCAATCCTTTTGTAAATACTATGAAAAGAATAATGCAACTAAATAAGTGTAAAGGCTTCCACTTTTAGCAAGTAATGATTAAAGCACCATTTTATGGACTGACTTATACATGCAATGCACTAAAAAAAGGGTTCCAAATTTGGAACCCTTTTTGATATTTTCTATATAGTGATCACTATAAGTATTGAAAGATTGCGTCTGTCAACTCTTGTTTGGTAATAGGCACACCCATCATTTTGTTGTAGCCTTTTGCGTCTACAAAATATTTATCACGAATAATTTTAATCAATTGACCATTGTTGATCTCTGGAATTAATACCGTTTCAAAATTCTTTAAGATGTCACCTAAGTTACTTGGGAAAGGACGCATATACTTGATATGCGCGTGGCTTACAGATTTACCTTGAGCCTGTAATTCCATCACCGTGCCTTTGATGGTACCATAAGTAGAACCCCATCCTAATACCAATACTTTTCCTTTTTCAGCACCGCTGTCAATAGTTTGTTTTGGGATATAATCTGCGATTTTGTCCACTTTGGCTTCTCTCATTTTAATCATGAACTGGTGGTTCTCTGCTTCGTAGTTTACATTACCTGTTTCATGTTGTTTTTCCAAACCACCAATACGGTGTTCTAATCCAGGTGTTCCAGGAACCGCCCAAGGACGTGCTAATTTCTCGTTGCGCGTGTAAGGCTTGTACTTTAATTCCCCTTCGTCCAATTTTGTTTTAAAAGTCACTTCAATTTCAGGAAGGTCAGCAGCTTTAGGGAATTTCCATGGCTCTGCACCATTCGCGATATATCCATCACTCAATAAAATAACTGGAGTCATGTGTTGTAAAGCAATTTTCACTGCTTCAAAAGCCATTTCAAAACAATCGCTTGGTGTTGAAGTTGCTAAAACAGGAATTGGTGCTTCTCCATTTCTTCCATAATAAGCTTGTAATAAATCACTTTGTTCTGTTTTGGTTGGCAAGCCTGTTGAAGGTCCACCTCTTTGAATGTTTACAATTACCAAAGGCAATTCTAACATCATGGCAAGGCCCAGTGCTTCTGTTTTTAAAGCCATACCTGGACCAGAAGTAGTTGTTAAACCAATTTGACCACCATAGCTTGCACCGATCGCTGAGGCAATACCGGCAATTTCATCTTCCGCTTGAAAGGTTCTCACTCCAAAATTTTTATACTTACTTAATTCATGTAAGATATCTGTTGCAGGAGTGATAGGATAGGAGCCTAAGAATAATGGAAGTTTTGATTTTTGAGAAGCGGCAATCAATCCCATGGACAATGCCTGGTTACCCATGATACTACGATATGTACCTGGTTCCATTTTGGACTTCTCTACTTTAAATCTGGCAGCATTAAATAATTCAGCAGTTTCTCCATAATAATAACCTGCTTTTAAAACCGCTATATTGCTATTTAAGATAGATTCTTTCTTACCAAATTTTTCATTTAGGAAACTGATAGTGGTATCAAGGTCTCTATTGTATACCCAATAAATAACACCCAATACAAACATATTTTTTGCACGATCCCTTTCTTTATTTCCTAATTCAGGGAATGCAGTTAAGGCTTCTCTTGTTAATTTGGTAACGTCAATTTTTGTTAATTCATATCCGTCTAAACTTCCATCCTCTAATGGATTGATGCCGTCTGGATAATTCGCAAGACGTAAATTTTTAGCATCAAAGCCATCGGTGTTGGCAATAATTTTGCCTCCTTTTTTCAAGCTCTTTAAATTCACTTTTAAAGCAGCTGCGTTCATAGCTACCAATACATCACAAGCATCACCAGGAGTGTATACCTTATCAGAACTAAAGTGTACTTGGAAACCACTTACTCCTGGTAAGGTTCCAATAGGAGCTCTAATTTCTGCTGGGAAATCTGGGAAGGTAGCAAGATCAATACCTAATATCGCAGTATTGTTGGTGAATTGCTGACCTGTCAATTGCATTCCATCTCCACTATCTCCAGCAAATTTGATTACAACATCCTGTAAAATAACTTCGTTCTGCATAGCGCTATGATTTGACCCTAAAGGTACATAGACAGGCGCCTAATTGATTATTTTTTAGTCTTTTTTTTATATTTTCTTGGTTAACTTTGCCACTCAAATTAAGGCAGCATGCACATCGCCCCGTTTTTATACTTATTGGCCCAGCTTTTTGTACTTGAACCACCAAGGACTGCAATCGTTCCCGTAGTCCCAAAGGTAGTAGAGGATAGTTTGGCTAAGTATATTTACCTAAGTTTTGATGATGGTCCATTACCAGGAACAAGCAATTGTATAGATGTATGCACTGCACTAAATGTGGAGGCTACTTTCTTTGAAATTGCGCTGCATCAATCCAGATCCAAGTATGCTAAGGGCTTGTACAATAGAATATTAGCAAACGAATCGCTCTTCATTTTAAGCAACCATAGTTATTCGCATACTTATGGAAAGTACCGTGCATTTTATAATCGACCTGATACTGCATTGGCTGATTTTTTATTGGCTAAAAATATTTTAAAGCCAACCAACAATTTGGTGAGATTGCCGGGTAATAATGCATGGAATACTCTACACGGAAAAAGAACGAGTGCTTTGGTAAGGCCGTTAGTGAAAAAATTAGACAGTGCAGGTTTCAATGTAATGGGCTGGGATTTGGAATGGCATTTTGATAAAAGAGGCAAGCCTGTTCAATCTGCAGCCCATATAGCTAGCATGGTAGATACCTTGTTTAAGTACAACCAAACGATGGTAAAAAATCATTTGGTGATTTTAATGCATGATCAAATGTATAGAACCTCTACAGATTCAGCAAAATTGGCTGAAATGATTGGATTGCTTAAGCAAAATCCACATTACCAGTTCCGAAAATTGACCACTTACCCAGGCTTAATCAACGGCGGGCATTAACATTTTTTTGCATTTTTATACCCGAAAGTTTTTTGTAATTTTATTACTGAAATAAATAATCAATTTATGGGCGCATTTAACACAGGGAATCCAACCCTTACAGAAAAAATTTTTGATAAAAGTATACATGAAACCGCTAATGCTTTTGGCGTGATGAGTGTTCGTGGAACCATGAATAAATTCGGTTTCTTGTTGTTCATGGTAATGGCTTCTGCCATGTATACCTGGAGTGTATATGCACAGCCAGGCAATCAAGGTACTGCAACCACTTTGATGTTGGGAGGTGCCATTGGTGGTTTTGTGTTGGCCATCGTAATGATGTTCAAACCTAACTGGGCGTCCTATATCGCACCCGCTTATGCCATCTTAGAAGGCTTGTTTATTGGCGGTATTAGTGCATTTTTTAATGCCTTGTTTGCTAAAAGTTATCCCAATATTATTTTACATGCAGTAGGATTAACATTAGGGGTAGCTTTGGCTATGTTTTTATTATACAATTTCAGAATCATAAACGTAACCCATCGTTTGAGATCTATTGTAATGTCAGCTACCATGGGGATTGGCCTTTTTTACTTAATTGTTTGGATTTTGGGCATGTTCGGAGTAGACATGGGTTTTGCTTTTGATAGTTCCCCTTTAAGTATCGGTATTAGTTTGTTTATTGTAGGTATTGCAGCATTCAATTTATTATTAGATTTTGATTCTATTGAAAAAGCAGCTGAAATGGGAGCGCCTAAATTTATGGAGTGGTATAGCGCTTTTGCATTGTTGGTTACGCTTGTTTGGTTGTATTTAGAGATTTTGAAATTATTGAGCAAGTTGAATTCAAGAGACTAATTTTATACTGATTGTATTTACTAGTAAGTCCCGATTTATCGGGACTTTTTTTTGAACTGAATTGGCCTTTGGCGATAAATATGGTAAATTTGGAAACTTAATATACCCTGATGGAATATCAAATTGGAAATTTAAACAACCAGCAACTAATTGACTTGTATCATGCTTTACTCATGCCAAGGATGATTGAAGAAAAAATGTTGGTTCTATTACGCCAGGGTAAGATAAGCAAATGGTTTAGTGGTATTGGACAAGAAGCTATTTCGGTAGGGGCAACTATGGCATTAAATCAGGATGAATGGATCATGCCACTTCATAGAAATTTAGGCGTTTTTACCAGCAGAAACATGCCACTGACTGATTTATTTAAACAATGGCAGGGAGATATAACAGGGTATAGTAAAGCAAGAGAAAGAAGTTTTCATTTTGGATCTAAGGCACATCATATTTGTGGAATGATTTCTCATTTAGGGCCACAGTTGGCCATAGCTGATGGAGTTGCCTTGGCTTATCAACAAAGAGGTCAGCAAAAGGTTTCGCTTGCATTTACAGGTGACGGGGGTACAAGTGAAGGCGACTTTCATGAGGCTTTAAATGTGGCAGCTGTTTGGGATTTGCCTGTCATTTTTATCATTGAAAATAATGGCTATGGTTTAAGTACGCCCACCAATGAACAGTATAAATGTGCGCATTTAGTAGATCGTGCAAAAGGCTATGGCATGGAGGGAAAAAGAATTGATGGTAATAATATTTTAGAGGTATTCCATACTATTCAAGAAGTTCGTGCTTATTGCATTGAACATCAAAAACCTTATTTGATTGAGTGTGATACTTTCAGAATGAGAGGGCATGAAGAAGCAAGCGGTGTTAAATATGTTCCAAAAGAATTATTTGAATTGTGGGCGCAAAAAGACCCCATAAAAAATTACGAAGATTTTTTAATTTCAAGTAACATCTTAAGTGCGGCGTCTGTTGAAGAGATAAGAAATACAACTAAGGAAAAAATTGATGAAGATATTAGAAATGCAATGGAGCTTACGCCCTTTACTCCAAGTGAAGAAGTAGAATTGGCAGATGTATTTGCGCCATTACCCGCTTCCACTATTCCAGAGGTTACTGCGGAAGATGTATTAACTGCGGAGCCTAAAAGATTTATTGAAGCGATAAGCGATGCCTTACATGCTTCCATGCATCGTTATCCCGAAATGATCATGATGGGCCAGGACATAGCCGAATATGGAGGTGCGTTTAAATTAACGGAGGGATTTGCAAATGAATTTGGAAAGCAAAGAATTCGCAATACACCTATTTGTGAAAGTGCAATTGTAGGTGCTGCATTGGGATTGAGTTTGGAAGGAATCAAATCGGTAATGGAAATGCAGTTTGCAGATTTTGTGTCGGTAGGATTCAATCAGATTGTAAATAATTTAGCGAAGATTCATTATAGATGGGGGCAAAATGCAGACGTGGTCGTAAGAATGCCAACAGGCGCTGGAGTAGGAGCTGGTCCATTTCACTCCCAGTCAAATGAAGCTTGGTTTACACATGTTCCAGGATTGAAGGTAGTTTATCCCTCTACTCCAGCAGATGCAAAAGGATTGATGATTGCTGCATTGGCAGATCCAAATCCAGTGCTATTCTTTGAACACAAAGCCATGTATCGAAGCGTTGAAGGGGCTGTGCCTGCTACTTATTATCAAGTGCCTATCGGAAAAGCGTATTTTGTACATAAAGGAACGGACGCAACAATCATTACCTATGGAATGGGAGTGCATTGGGCGAATAAATACCAAGCAGAAAACAGTCATCTTTCTTTGACCATTTTAGACTTAAGAAGTCTTGCTCCGCTGGATTATGAAGCCATTGAAGAAGCGGTTGCTACAACAGGGAAAGTACTTATTTTACATGAGGACAATTTAACAGGAGGTATTGGAGGAGAATTGAGTGCCTGGATTGCAGAACATTGTTTCACAAAATTAGATGCGCCTGTCATGCGATGCGCATCTTTAGATACGCCCATCCCTTTTAATACCCTCTTAGAAAAACAATATTTGGCCAATAGTAGATTGCCAGAGACCATGCAAAAATTGTTAGCTTTCTAAGCTGTTAATTAGTTTGGGTTATTAAGACGATACACTCTTAAGAAATTGCCGCCTAAAACTTTTGCGATATCTGCGTCTTTGTATCCACGCTTAATGAGTGCTTTTGTAAATTCAGGATAATCCAAAACAGTCTTCAATTGTTTTGGAGCAGAGTCAATACCATCAAAGTCAGATCCTAGTCCAACATGATCCACCCCAATTAATTTAACAATATGATCAAAGTGTTTCATTAATACCTCAATGTCAGGTTTAATAGCGTCTGCTTCTGCTTTGTATTTATCGGCGATCATGCCTACTGCATATTCTTTTTGAATGCCGCTGGCCACTAAGGAATCCTTTTCTTTGCTATGTGCTTTATAAAATGCAGCTGCTTTTCTACCATAATTACTGTCTACAAAAGACGAGTAAAAATTTAAACTAATCACCCCTCCATTTTTTCCGATTGCTTTGATTTGATCATCTTTTAAATTTCTTGAAACAGGATTGATACTATAAGCGTTACTATGAGAAGCAATGACTGGCTTAGTGGAAGTTTGAATGGCATCCCAAAACGTAGCTTCTCCTACATGAGAAATATCTACAATAATGCCTAGCTTGTTCATTCTTTTAATAATGTCTTTACCAAAGGAAGTCAATCCTTTGTGTCCTGTATATTTTGCATTTTTTTCATCAGCATGGGAGCTTGCCCAATTGGGAGAATTATTCCAAGTAAGGGTCATATAGCGAACGCCCCTTTTATAAAATGTATCTAATTTATTAATATCCCCCTCAATCATATGACCCCCTTCCACTCCATATTGTGCCACTAATTTGCCTTGGCTCAATGCTTCCTGAATTTGCTTCCAGGATTTAGCAATTACCATTTTATCCGGATTTCTTGCAGCAACTGCATCTAGGGTATCCATTTCTCGCATGGCCCAAGCATAGGGGTTTTTCTTTTCGCCATCACACCAAATGGAAAACAATTGATAATCTACCCCTCCTTCCTTAAATCGCTTTAAATCTGAATGATTGATTCCCTTTAAATCCTGGTCCAAACTCACTTTTTTCTCAATACAAGCGGTTACTGCATCATTGTGGGTATCCACTAATACTGACTTAAAATGAATGGCCTGGGTATTGGCTTTCAAGGCAATAAGCAGAAAAAAGGATACTAGGTATTTCATAAGAAGGGATTGTTTTTAATTGACAACTAAAATAGCTATTTTTGCGCACAGAAAACCGACTATGTTAGATAAATTAGAAGCCATAAAAGCGAGATTTGACCAGGTAGGAGTGGCTTTGACCAATCCAGAAATCATCAACAACCAAACTGAGTTTGG
>JACCDW010793962.1_pt1 | contig 14222 bp, 20 predicted proteins | sample 7449781 | NCBI WGS metagenome assembly JACCDW01 (sample SAMN15323449, study PRJNA562643) | freshwater metagenome | isolation source: river surface water | place: USA:Blue River Watershed | collected 2017-08-18 | reverse complement strand
TTTACTGAAGACAACATCAAGTACTATGACAAAGACGGCTTTGAACTTTGTCGCCTGGAAAAAGCATTTTACCGCATACACGGATATCCTTTTTGCCAACATCTAAACCACGACAGTGTGTGGCAAGAGTCATGGTTCATTAGAGAACCCAAAACCCACGGACTTATTATTGATCACAGCATGATATTGCATCGATGTGACTTCACGGCCAGCGCCAGAGCACAATTACACAAGCACTGTCACGCTCTTCCGCGTCTAGACTTCATGCTACGTGCTCGACGCAAATGGGGACTTGACATGGCACTAGACTGGGCAGACTCCGATGGTGCGTTTGAAGTCATACATATAGAAATGGATTCATACGATTACAATGAAACCGTAGAAGACAAACAGCGTATAGAAGAATTTATACTAAAGACCGATTGGGAATCTGCCGCTCACAGTATTAGAGCCAAAAGAGATCAATGGGAATCACTGACTGGGTTTGCACAAAACGACTGGAAAGCACGTTATTTTGGTTTTGCGCGAGCCGAAAGGACACAAAAAAGTGGCTGACATGATACTGAGACGAGCATATAGAATTATTGAGGCAGTTCAAAAGGGTTGCCCAATAGAAACTGCTGACCTGGATGCAAATCTACGCAACAGACAAAAAGCAATAGATGAATACGTGTATGGTCCTGCCAATCCCAACGAGCCTGGCAACTTCTGGAAAAGCATTGCAGACATTTGGAACATACCTGAGTCTCAAGCAAAAACCATGCGATGTGCCAATTGTTCAGCATTTGATGTCAGCGATGCCATGCGAAGCTGTATTGAACGCGGCATGATTGGCGAAGACCGTGCAGTGGATGCCATGGCCACTATTGAAAAGGCCGATCTTGGCTACTGCAACATCTTGCATTTCAAATGCGCCGGAGATAGAACATGCAAGGCCTGGTTGACTGGTGGTGCCATTGACAACAAGGACAGAACCAAATGAGATTGTATGAACTAACTGAGGTCACTCTGATACCTGGCGTAAAGAAAAAAGGCCGCGGCAACAGCTTTCAACTGCCTAACTTTGGTAGACCCATACCCGACAGTCGCAAAGAAACTGAAATGGGTAAATTTATTTCCAAGATCACCGGCGGCTACGAAATATGGTTGGATCACTTCAGTGGATTTCCTGCCTACAATCTGTATGACCCTGAAACCAAACGTGGTATTCTCAGTGTGTTTGGTACGAGATTCAAAAACAATCCCAACAGTTTGAAGATCATGGGCACCTATGCCAACAGCAACAATCCTGTGAGAGCCAGCGATTTTTATCACACACTGATAACCAAGCTGGGACTTACCTTGGTCAGCGACAAATTACAAAGCCCCGGCGGTCAGGCTGTGTGGAAACAGCTGGAGAAAAAACATCGAGATGTCAATGTGTTTGGCTGGGACATGAAGGCAAACAAACCAGTAAATGTTTCCACACGGGACGAAGAAGATACTCATGTGCCTAGAGACGAAAAAAATATCAATAGAGACATGCAATACACAGCCAACAACATACGAATGGTGGCCACTGCGCGATGAAACGCAAAATTGCAGTTGATGGCAACCCTGACAGAACTGTTGACACAGACGTACCTGGATGGATGTATGTGAGAGATTTGTTGTTGTTGGCCACTGCGGCACAAATGATGCCCAACAACTCCGTGTTTGTTGAAGCAGGAAGTTTTCTAGGCAGAAGTTCACTGGCCATTGGTGCAAACATAAATCCCACTGCCAAATTGCACTGCATTGATCCATGGACCACCAGCACCGACAACTACAGCATAGCTGATAGAATCTCAGCATTGGAGTCAGGCGCAATGGAATACGGTGTAGTCAATCGAGTGTCTGATCAACTGCGTTCTAATTTTTATCTAGCTGCCGAATTAGCAAACAACGGATCTTGGTTGCCGGCATTTGAGTTTTTTACCAATGGTTGCGGTGTTGTTTGTTATGCCACAACACTGGAACAATACCATGCTCAGTTGAAATCAACCAGTGTGGTATTTTTGGACACTCAACGTGCCACTGACAATGATGTGACTCCAGGCGGTGATCCGCAAAAAGCATATACCAATCTTGAAACCCAACTAAACAAATTTGTCAACAACAAAAATATCTTGATCATAGGCAATGACTTTAGCCCCAATTGGTCATCAAACATATTGGCAGTTGGAAAAAACAAAGAAAAATCTAGAAGATCACTATTTTGCCCAGCAGACAGTGCATTGTGGTTTCTGTGGCCCACATCTGGTCATTGGGCTTCACTGCTGGGAGAATTTTCTGACCGAGCCGAACGCGATCGTTTGGCCTATTGGCAGGGACTGATATGAAAAAACTAATAGCCATTGCAATACTATCAACCACACTAGCAGGTTGTGCTGGAATCATGAATTTGTTTCCCAGTCACTGGGATGCAAATGAATCTGCGGCCATCACTGATGCTCGCTATTCAGCAGTCAAAGCCGACTGTGCCAACCCTAAGATTGCAGAAGACCTGTTGAAAGTACAACAACGTCTAGACTGGCTGGTGTTGTATACCCAAAGCAAGGGTAGCAAAGACATCAACAAGATGTTGACTCCTGTGAAAGAAACACTGGATCCACTGGTGCAAAGAGCACAACAGGGTGGCATGAGCTCTGCTTATTGCCAGTTGAAAATGAGAATCATACGTGCTGAGCTAGATGCTGTGGCACGCGGAACCAATGCAAGGAACATGCCATGACACTAGAACAATTGGCCCAGTGTGGGCTTCCTTGGGCAGAAGAACGTGCCCGTATTGCTGTAGATCTGCAGAGAATGTTTGCAAACAACGAAATGAGCAAGGATGAATTTGTAGAGCTCACACAGGATCTAATACGTGCTGATCAGCTGGACAAAGACGCAGATAACATGGAAATCAAAGCGGCACTAGAGACAGGTATCAAGCAACTGATTTCTATTGTGGGCGGTATGGTTTGATAAATATCGGATAGGAGAATCACTATGTTAGACATTTTATTATGGGTTGCAGTTGGCGCTTTTGTTGGTTGGAATTTCCCACAGCCATTCTGGGCAAAAGCCATACAAGAAAAAATTCAAGCCATGTTGGCTAAAAAAGGGTAAGCCATGGAAGAACTAGTAATTGCCCTCAAAAAAGTATTGGCCAACAGCTACGCATTTGGTCTAAAAACACAAAATTATCACTGGAATGTTACCGGTCCAGATTTCTATGAATACCACAAAATGCTGGGAGACATCTACGAAGAAGTATATGGCAGCATTGATGTGTTAGGTGAACAAATTCGTGCTCTTGGCGATTTTGCACCTGCTAGCTTTTCAAGATTCAGTCAACTAACTGATATTGAAGATGAACTCAAGGTGCCAGCGGCAATGGTCATGATTGAAAGACTTATTGCAGACAATGAAAAAGTATTGGCGTCAATTGAATCAGCATATGAACTGGCTGAAGTACAACACAAACACGGTCTGAGTAACATCCTGGCAGAGCGTCAAGATGCGCATGCCAAGCATGCATGGATGCTGTCGGCAACAGCAAAAAGATAACAAGGAACAGACATGATTGAACTAGCAACACTACAGGCTTGTTTCCCACAAACCAAACCTGATCGAGTAGAATATTTTCATGAAGGTATCTGTCAAACATTTGAAGTGTTTGAAATCAATACACCAGCACGTATGGCAGCCTTTTTGGCACAGTGTGGGCACGAAAGTGGTGGCTTGCGTTTGACAGAAGAAAACCTCAACTACAAAGCAGATGCTCTCACAAGACTGTGGCCAAAACGCTTCCCACCAGATGTGGCTGCTCGTTATGCACGTAATCCAGAAATGATTGCCAACCGAGCCTACTGTGATAGAATGGGCAATGGACCAGAATCCAGCGGTGAAGGCTGGGCCTATCGAGGCCGTGGCTTGATCCAATTGACAGGCAAAGCCAACTATATTGCTTGTTCAGATGCACTAGGCATTGACCTGGTAAGCGAACCCGATTTGGTAGCACAGAATCCAGTTGCGGTTCTTTCTGCTGGTTGGTTCTGGGATACCAACAGATTGAATGCACTGGCTGACGCCGAAGACATCCTGACAATGACCAAAAAAATCAACGGTGGTACCATTGGACTGGACGATCGTATCAAACACTTTGAACACATGAAACACGTTCTGGGCGCATAAAACGGTAACTAATCTCCTTGACACATGGCTGTTATTCTAGTATTATAACAGCTATCAACAAGGAGATTTTTTATGCCCGCAAGAATGTTCTCGGCCGAAGAAAAGGCCAAACTTACTCGCATTATCAACGAAGGTATCCAAGTCACTACTGAGATGCAAACTCTCAAAGAAGGACTCAGCGAAACCGTAAAAGCCATTGCCGAAGAACTAGACATGAAGCCTTCTGTGCTACAGAAGGCTATTCGCATTGCACACAAGAGTTCGCTTGGTGAAGAGAAAAACAAGATGACTGAAGTGGAAGAAGTTCTTGAGGCCGTTGGCCGCACACTATAATGAATGATATTATCACAGATATTTTTCAATGGATAAAGGATGACTACAAAACAAACCGCACTAGGTTTGCCGTGGAAGTTATTGCTTGGGCTATCAGTATTGGCTGTAGCATTACTATGGCCCTCACTGTTCCTAACCCTCCTTTGCTTGTTCTTTATCCTATCTGGATTACTGGTTGTGCTTTGTACGCTTGGGCTAGTTGGACTAGGGGTAGCTTTGGCATGCTTGCTAATTACATACTGCTCACTACTATTGACTCTATTGGCCTAGTGCGTATGTTGGTAAACTAAATGAGTAACTCGGACGTGAAGTTTGTTGCAATCATCCTGTTACTCGTGCTATTATTCTATGGCGAACCAGATCTATTTGACGCAATGAGAACAGCTCTCATTCGTTACTTCGAACACATCTAAGGATTAAACATTGAGCTACGTTGACGCTTGGTACCAGAAAGAAAAAGACCTAGTCAGGGTAGTAGAACGCAAAGATGGCCGCAGGATATATCGAGACTATCCTGCCAAGTATGTGTTTTATTATCCTGAAAAAGGCGGGGCATTTACCTCCATGTATGGAGAACAGCTTACTCGTGTGCAAGTAAGCAGTCACAAGTCATTTGACAAAGAACGTCGCGTACACATGCACAAGCGACTGCATGAAAGCGACTATAAACCTCTCAACAGATGTCTAGAAGACAACTATCTCAACAGTGAAGATCCTAAACTTCACGTGGCTTTCTTTGACATCGAGGTTGCATTCAACAAAGAACGAGGCTTTGCGGATCCTAGTGATCCGTTCAATCCTGTCACTGCTATTACTGCCTATCTAGATTGGAATGACAAACTGGTCACACTGGTTTGTAAGCCTGCTGGAATGAGCAAGGAAGAAGCCGAACACATTGTTTCAAAGTTTGATGATACCCTGCTGTGCGACACCGAAGAAGAACTTCTTGAAAACTTTCTGACTTTGGTAGAAGATGCTGACATACTGAGTGGTTGGAACTCAGAGGGCTTTGACGTTCCGTACACAGTGAATCGTACTGCTCGTTTGATTGGCAAAGAGTATACTCGTAAGTTCTGTCTTTGGGGTCAATTGCCACAGCGCAGAGAGTTTGAGAAGTATGGCAAGACGTTGGAAACCTTTGACTTCATTGGTCGTGTGCACTTGGACTATCTTGAGCTGTATCGCAAGTACAACTATCATGAGATGCATACTTATCGACTGGATTTCATTGGTGAATATGAACTGGGCGAAAAGAAGATACAGTACGAAGGTACCTTGGACCAACTGTACAACAATGACTTTGAAAAGTTTGTGGCCTATAACAGACAAGACGTCATGCTTCTCAAGAAGCTGGACGACAAGCTCAAGTTCATTGATCTAACAAATCTTATTGCACATGCCAACACAGTGGGGCTAAGAACTACATTGGGTGCAGTAGCCGTAACAGATCAGGCTGTTATCAATGAAGCTCACAGTCGAGGCATGATTGTAACAGATCGTCGTCAGCGCAGTGAAGACAATGCCGCGGCAGGTGCGTATGTTGCGTTCCCCAAGAAAGGCATTCACGAATGGATTGGATCCATGGACTTGAACAGTCTGTATCCAAGTATCATTCGTTCGCTTAACATGAGCCCGGAAACCATTGTGGGTCAAGTACGGCAGACAAGGACCAATGCAGGCATTGAGGAATTCCGAGCAGAAGGCAAAGGCATTGCTGAATTCTGGGAAGGCAAGTTTGCGTGTTATGAATATGAAAGTATCATGGCTCGTGACATTGGGCAGATGGAAATCATTGACTGGGCAGATGGTAAAACATCTGAAATGAGTGCGGCTGAAATATACAATCTCATCTTTCATGGTGGACAGCCACTCATGCTCAGTGCCAATGGAACCATCTTCAAGTATGATGCCAAAGGTGTTATTCCTGGCTTGCTGGAACGCTGGTATGCTGAACGCAAAGAATTACAAGCCAAAGCAAGAGAAGCATCCAAAGAAGAATTTGACTTCTGGGACAAGCGTCAGCTGGTCAAGAAGATTAACTTGAACTCAGCATACGGTGCGTTGTTGAACGCAGGCAGTCGATTCTTTGACCAACGCCTGGGACAGTCAACCACGTTAACTGGACGATGTATTGCTAGACACATGGCCAGTCAGGTAAATGCCATGATCACTGGCGAGTATGACCATGTGGGTCAAGCAGTTATCTATGGTGATACTGATTCGGTTTACTTCAGTGCATATCCAATCTTGCGTGAGGAAATTGACAGTGGTGCACTAGAGTGGAACAAGGAAAAAGTCATTGAGCTGTATGATCATATCGCAGATCAAGTCAATGATACATTCCCAGGCTACATGAGTGAAGCATTTAATGCACCCACCAGTCAAGGATCATTGATCAAAGCAGGCCGAGAAGTTGTTGCTACCAAGGGGCTGTTCATTATCAAGAAACGCTATGCAATTCTTGTGTACGACAAAGAAGGCAAGCGCAAGGACAAAGACGGATCACCAGGCGAACTCAAAGCCATGGGTTTGGATCTAAAGCGAGCCGATACACCAGAGTTCATGCAACGATTCCTTGAAGAATGTCTGATGATGCTGTTGACTGGCAAAAGCAAAGAAGATCTTTTTGCCCGTGTTAGAACATTTAGAACAGAATTCAAGAGCAGGCCAGGTTGGGAAAAAGGCACACCCAAACGTGTGAACAACCTTACACATCATACCTCAGTGTACGAAAAGACCGGACGTTGTGGTATTGGACATGCGCTGGCTGCCATCAACTGGAATCGCATGCGCAAGGCATTCAGTGATGCATACAGTATGGAATGTTCAGATGGTATGAAAGTGATTGTGTGCAAGCTCAAGAACAATCCTTTGCAGTTGAGAAGCATTGCATATCCAACAGATGAACTACAACTGCCAGAATGGTTCAAGGCTTTGCCATTTGACGACGGAGCCATGGAAGATACCATTATTGACAAAAAATTGGACAACCTCATTGGTGTACTGGATTGGGACATTGATGAAACCAAAGGCGACAATGCCAAAAACTTTGACAGCCTTTTTGACTGACAAGAGTACCAGTGATCATTGACATTGATCTAAGTACATTGTATAATTTAATCATAACTGGAGAACAAAATGAAAGATTTCGTATTTGACGTTAGCAAGCACACAGCGGCCCTGGGCTTCTTTGAAAGTGCTAAACTTGTTACCGATGACAAGACCACTGAGATTTTTTCTCAAGACGCCGCACACAACACCAATACCAATGTGGTTCTAAACGGCAAGATGCACAACCCTGTGACAGGACTGGATGGTGAAGTTGGTCTAAGCAATTTGGGCTTTCTCAAAGGCCTGTGCGACATGCATCGTGCAGAAGAAAGTGCTGTTACAGTGGGTACCATCAACAAGAATGGCAAGGACGAACGAGATCATTTTGTGTTCTCTGACAAGAGCGGCAACACTGACAAGTATCGTTTTATGCCTGAACAATTGGTATCTAGCTTTAAGACTCCACGTTTCAAAGGCAGCAAGTGGGATGTGACCTTTACACCACTGAAAGCCAAGATCAGTGAAATGGCACAACGTGCAGGATTGTATGCTGGCATGGAACCGCTGTTTACTGTCAAGACCGAAAACAAGAATTTGGTTGCTATCTTTGGTAGCGAAGGTTCGGGTAGTCACTCCGGCAAGATGGTACTGGCCAGTGGTGTTGAAGGCACCATCAAAGAAGGCACTTACTATCCCATTGACAAGTTCCTTGCAGTAATGAAACTGGCTGCCGATGAGAACTGTGTTGTTAATTTCTCTGCCAACGTGGCCATGATCTCTGCAGATTCTGGACTTGGTACCTACAATTACATTTTCCCTGGATTGACCAAGTGACCACAAAAAAACTAACCCGCCAACTGGTTGAAACACTGGCCAAACTTGATGGTATCATTGACCAGCTTCGTGACCAAAATGTTCATGTTAGTTTTTTCCATCACAGAGGCAACTTTGGTTTGTATTCTGACACCGTGTCTGATCGTATTACATTGGGTAGTGTTGTAAAATCAGATGTACTGTATGATTCCAAAAGTAAGATTAACAATATAGAAGAAAAAACAGATGACAACACAACCAAAGCCTAAAATAGACCTCTGGGACAAAAATGAAGACTATGCTGTGTTCTTGCCCAGCATATCTGGATTCTACAATACCATTGTTAGCAAACAACAAAGCCAAGGCAACTATGTTCCTGCTGATCGATTGAATCCTGAATTTGACACAGGTGTTGAAGGATTCAACTTCCTCAACAAGGAACAGGCCTACTTCCATTATCCTTGGGCACTGTATTCAGCTGGACATGCACAACTAGACACTGCCAAGAGCGATGTTGAAGAAAGCATGGTTCAAAAGCGAGATCGCAAAAAGACCTTTATACTAGGCGATTCAGGTGGCTTTCAGATTGCCAAAGGTGTGATCAAGTTTGACTGGGAAAACTTCATGGAGAAGCCCGGCGATACCAATTATAAAGGATCAGCCGACAAGGTACGTGGCGCCATTCTCAATTGGCTTGAACACACCGCAGACTACTCCATGGTACTTGATATCCCTACCTGGGCGGCAAGACCACCACTAAGCGATCGCACTGGTCTCAAAACATTCAAAGAATGTTTGGATGGTACATTGCACAACAACGACTGGTTCATTCGCAATCGCCAAGGCAAGACCAAGTTCCTAAACGTGTTGCAGGGTTCTGACAACGTGGAAGCTGAAACTTGGTATCAGGCTGTCAAGGACCTACCATTTGAAGGTTGGGCCATGGGCGGTAACAACATGCGCGATGTTGAACTGTTGCTACGCAGGCTCATTGTCATGCGAGATGAAAAGAAACTGGAACCAGGCAAGGACCTGATACACTTCTTGGGCACTTCAAGACTTGAGTGGGCTATGATGCTGACTGCTGTACAACGCAATCTTCGCAAGCATGTGAATCCAGATGTTACTGTCACGTATGATTGTGCAAGTCCTTTCATTGCCACAGCACACGGACAAGTATACACCCAGCACGTGCATCGCAACAATCGCTTCAGTTATATTATGGACAAGGCCATTGACAGTCGCAGTCTTTCAAACAGCAAGGTGCCATGGCCTTGGTCAAGTCCAATTGGTGACCGCATGCGCATGGAAGATGTATGTTGGTATGCTCCAGGTGATGTCAACAAGCTGGGCAAGGAAACAAAAACGTCTTGGGATACCTTCAGTTACTTCTTAATGATGGCACATAATGTGTATCAACACATTGAGTCTATCCAACGTGCCAACAGTTTGACTGATACTGCATGTGCTCTAAATAAACCCGATCCTGGCCTATGGCGCAAGGTAAAAGGTCAATCAGATCAAATGAGTGACTGGGTTCCTCGCAACGTGATCTACATGGTTGAATTGGTCAACCGAGTGTTTGAATCTGAAACACCAATGACCGAACTGGATCGTGCACATGGCTTGCTTGCAGACTTTAGTGAGAAGAAGACACTCAAAACAGCCGCTGGCACATTTGATGGTTTGTTTGAGATTGAAGACGCTACCAACAGCGACAGCGACAGCGAAACATACGATGCACGTGAAGACGATGCATTGGATTCTTTAGAAGCTTCATTAAAGGTATAAAATGGAACGTGTGTATGAAAAGCCAACAAAGAAGCCAGTTGATTTCTTTGTTGGAACCGAAGTAGAAAACACTCCAGCCAAAGGCAAACCAACATTGTTTGTGGTTGGTATTCAACCAGTGGACAAGATTATTGCCAAGGCCAAAAAGCACAACATTGGTCATGTGTACTTTGGTGCCAATATGAGCTTTCCAAAGCTGGACGTCAACGATGGTGACGGATGGCAACCTTGGGAAGACATGATTAGGGGTGTGCTTGGTGCTGGCTTTTGGGCCACGCTAGACATTGATGTTTCGTGTGTGGAAGGCTTACACGAATCCGGATTGGCAGAACACAATCGTTTCATTCCAATGATTTCTGTCAAGTTACCATATGTTGGATTGTTCAATTACAATACAACTATCAAGGTTGATGACAAAACCTTTGATGCCACCAACCCCGGAGTATGGTGTTGGAGTTTACAAGATCTCATGTCACGGGATCATTTCACTGATTGGTCTAAATACCAAGAAGACAAGGTGCTATAATGAACGAACCAGAAAAACTACCTTTCCTAGACGAACTCCCGCAGATGACCCGTTCTAGTGGTCAAGGCGGTTCAAAAGATCCTCAACAACGGACGATTGAATTGCTGGAAGCCATTGACTGGAAGCTGTGGATGCTGTATAATATGATTACTAAAGGTGAACTTGTTGTTGACCATAAAGTAAAAAGTCTTGAACCCACTGCTGATAAAAAGAAGTTGGAGAAGAAGTAAATGTCTAACACAAATATGATTTGGGTTACATTCCGTAAAGAAGGTATCCACTGCTATCCGGCAGCGGCTACTGATCCTAACCTTGCCACAGGAGACCAATTCGATGTTTCGTTTTTGGCTAGTCCTCATCGTCATATCTTTCACTTTCGCGTCTGGTTGGATGTTTTCCATAATGACCGAGACGTGGAGTTCATTCAATTCAAGCGATGGCTTGAAGGGCTGTATTCTGGCCCACAAAGTATTTTGCAACTAGATCACAAAAGTTGCGAAATGATCTCAGATGATCTTTTTGAAACCATCAAGGCCAGGTACCCTGGTCGCAATGTGTGGATTGAAGTGTCTGAGGATGGAGAGAATGGCAGTTTCAAGACTTACACTGCCTAAACACAACTTTAACAACAAAAAGGTACTACAGATGAGCTACGAAGATCGTCAAGTGAGCCGCGCTCGCATTCATATTAACGACATCAAATACGATCTGCTGAAAATTGCAGAGCCATGGGACGGTGTCATGTTTGAGGGCATTGAACAGCGGCCAATGCATCTCTTTAGGTCCTATCTCAAGGACTTGGTAGATGCTAGACTGATCAATAGTTTTGATCTACCCGGCCATGAAGTCAAGGACACTAGCATCACTTATGATGTTGTGATCCAGATCACACGGGATCGTACGCCCAAGCGTATCAAGATCCACGTGGGGCTCTACAAGAGCGCATGGCCCTTTAACAAGGAAGCCACTGCATGAGAAAACTATACTACATGGGACTCGAGTCATACGAGGCTCGATATACTCTACAATTAACAGAGTGGAACCGACGTGTGTTTGATGCACGTGGTCTAGATGTAGTATATGTTCCTGGCAATGTGATTGACAACACAAAGAGCATTAGTGTAGGACAGGTACTAGATGCACATGGCCGCAGTTATTTCTCAATGAGCCAAATGATGAATCTGGTTCAGATGATGCGCAATGGTGAAGTCACTGCGGAAGATGTTATTTACTTTGAAGACATGTTCCAACCTGGCATTGAATCATTGCCATATATCATGGATCAGATTCCAGCAGAACAACGTCCTCAAGTTTGGGTGCGCTGTCTTGCACAGGCCATTGATCCCGACGACTTTGTGCATGTATGGGGCATGGCAGGTTGGATGAGCACTTATGAAAAGATGGTCAATCATTTTGTCACAGGTGTTCTTGCAACCAACGAAGAAATGGTAGCACACATGCGCATTGCAGGATGGACTGCTCCAATCTACAACATCAGTGGCCTGGCATTTGGAAAAGCAGAAGTTCTTGAACGCATTGGCGGCCAAGAAAAGATCAAGGCATTCTGGCTACGTCAGAATCGTATTGGCTTTGCGGCACGTTTTGATCAAGAAAAGCAACCTGGATTCTTTATGGATCTAGCTGAATGGTGGTGGAACAATGTCAGTAGAGATCACGAGTTTGCTATTTTCTCAGGTGGTCCTTTGCGTAGTAACAATCCTGATTATGTGGTTCGTGCTAGAGAAATGGCCAAACTAGGCCAAATAAAAATCTACGAGAATCTCAAGAAAAATGACTACTATGCTCTGCTCAATGACACCAAGGTGTTGTTCAACTGTGCATTACAAGACTGGGTATCTAACACAGTAAGCGAAGCAGACACACTGGGTGCCAATGTGTTGTATCCTGCTTATCGTAGCTTCCCAGAAACATTTGCCAACGACCATGAACGCATGTATGTTCCTTGGAGCATGGAAGATGCGGCCAAGAAACTGGCTCCATTGCTGTCTGACTTGCATCGCAACAATGGTCTTATCAGTGATTGGAATGATGGCACAATTGATCGCATTGTTGACATACTTGAAGGCAAGGGCGAACAGTGGAACCGTGCTGGTAATCGTTATCGCGACAACTTAGCTGGAGCCAAATATGAACTTAGAAAAGCAAACAAGTAAAAAAAGAGTGATAGTTACAGGCGCCGGTGGTTACATCGGCGCCCATACATGTCTAGCATTGAAAGATGCTGGATATGAAGTGGTTGGCATTGATAGAAATTTCAACACTGCTCCATGGACTGTGAAATTCTGTGACGTAACAATACAAGCAGACTTTAGCGAATTGCAAATTGCCAACACACCATTGGCCAATGCAGTTGGAGTGATACACATTGCTGGAACCAGTTTGGTTGGTCCCAGTGTAACTGATCCTGCTGTGTACTATGCCAACAATGTTGGAGCCACGGCCAAGTTCATTGGCAAACTTGCAGATGCCAACTTCAAAGGAAATTTTATCTTTTCTAGTTCGGCAGCAGTGTACGGCGAACCTGTTGTTGAGTCCATTGATGAAAATCAGCCCATTGTTCCTATTAGTCCTTATGGTCAAAGCAAGGCCATGGCAGAAAAAGTAATTAGAGATTGTGCACATGCATATGGCTTCCAGGCAGCCGGGCTAAGATACTTTAATGCATGTGGGGCTGATATAAAACGCAGACACGGGCAAGTAAAAGGCGCCACACACTTGATTGCTCGTATATGCGAAAATTCATTGTCCAATAAAGAATTGACTGTCAACGGCAATGACTACCCAACCAAGAGCGGCACATGTGTTCGTGATTATTTGCATGTGTCTGACATTGCAGAAGCACATGTCAAAGCACTAGAAGGCTTGACCAAAACATATGATTCATACAATCTTGGCACTGGACTTGGTTGGAGCATAGCTGAGATTATTGATCATTTCAATGCCATTGTCCCAAGACCCATCAAGGTAGTGTACGGACCTAGGCGTGAAGGTGATCCTGCTGTGTTGGTTGCCAATGGTAGAAAATTTCAAAATGAGTTTGACTGGTATCCTAGCAACTCCAGGATTGATGGAATCATTGCTACAGCATGGGCATGGTATAACTCAGAACAATATCAAGGAACAATATGAAAGTAGGATTCACGTGCTCAACTTTTGACCTACTGCATGCAGGTCATGTGGCCATGCTAAAAGAAGCCAAAAAGCAATGTGATTATCTCATTGTGGGACTGCAAAATGATCCTACATTTGATCGAGCAAACAAAAACAAACCAATACAAAGTATTGTAGAACGTCAATTGCAACTGGAAGGTTGCAAATTTGTAGACGAAATATGGGTATACAACACAGAAAAAGATCTTGAAGACCTATTGCTGACATTGCCTATCAATGTGCGTATCTTGGGAGTTGAATACGAAGGCAAAGAGTTTACTGGTCGCGAGATCTGTCACAAGCGCGGCATTGATCTCTACTTCAATGGTAGAGATCA
>JACCDW011383313.1_pt1 | contig 14227 bp, 21 predicted proteins | sample 7449781 | NCBI WGS metagenome assembly JACCDW01 (sample SAMN15323449, study PRJNA562643) | freshwater metagenome | isolation source: river surface water | place: USA:Blue River Watershed | collected 2017-08-18 | reverse complement strand
TCAGTGCGCCGTTTCTTCCTAAACCGCTTAAACCTGAGCTTGCCGTTAGAGTCTACGGGGTTGACACACCAGAAAAGGGATTTAGAGCGCAATGTCCTAGCGAAGATCAACGAGGACAAGCAGCCACAGCTTTTACCAAAAACGCAGTCTCTACTACCCAAAAGCATCAAGTTACTCTTTACGGATGGGATAAATTCGGCGGTCGTGTATTGGGAGATATTATATTAAATGGCGTAAGTCTACGTGCAGAATTAATACGTAACGGATTTGCACGTGAATATTTTGGTGAAGCAAAACAAAGTTGGTGTCAATAATGAACCCAAACGATTATCCAGTTTACCCAGAGGAGGATGGTTATGATAGACCGAGAAACCCGTATAGCCCTCATTAAAAGTTTTATTACAGGGCTGGCAATATATGGCATTGGCATGAGTTTGGCCTATGCTGGCTATGTTGGACAAGAATATAATCCATACTATGATTGGTGTGATCCAAGATTTTGTTGTCCACCTGAATTATCAAATGACTTAGAGACCACAAAGGCCAAAGAATAATATGATCAACGTCAGCGAATCTGCTAAAGCTAAAGTCATTGATTTACTCAATGAAGAAAACAACCCTAGTCTAATGTTACGTACATTTGTACAAGGTGGTGGATGCAGTGGATTTCAATACGGATTTACTTTTGATGAACAACAAAGCGAAGATGATTTTGAAATTCCATTAAATGACAAATGGAAATTATTAATAGACAGTATGAGTATGCAATATCTACAAGGTGCAGAAATTGATTACACAGATGATTTAACTGGTAGTCAGTTTGTAATACGTAATCCAAATGCACAAACAACTTGTGGATGTGGTAGTAGTTTTAGTGTATAAGAACACACCTTAGGACCGTTAATCTTTGCGGTGTGCGCCCGGCTGCTGGGCTGTATCAGAGGAGTCGTGCCCCGAGATACAAAAGTGAGCACTTTCGTTTTCTTTTATGAAAATTGCAATATTCGTACATCAACCAATCTGTGCCGTTGATTCTATCAATGGTATAATACAAGCACTATCTCCTCACTACGAATTCAAGTTTTTTTCAAGAGATTGGGTATCTCCAAAATTTTTTCAAGATGTTGACCTTGTGTGTTTTCCAGGTGGCTTTGGAGACTGTGACAGATATGACACACTCATGGAGTGGAATCAAGACAATATTAGAGACTTTGTTGCCCGTGGGGGGAAATATCTAGGCATTTGTATGGGAGCGTATTGGGCTGATAAAGACTATTTGAATATACTAAAAGACACTAGGGTAGTACAATATATCAAACAGCCCAATGCTTGTACTAGAAGACCACACCCCAAAGCCATGCCAGTAATATGGAATGGAGTCAATGAAAGAATGTATTTTTATGATGGTCCTGCGATGGTAGGTGGCGGATTTGAAACTATATCTACGTATTCAAACGGTGACGCAATGGCCATTGTACAGGACAATATTGGATTAATTGGTTGCCATCTAGAAAGCGATGATTGGTGGTATGATAAGAAATATCTAATGCCGCACTGGCACGGCGGAAAACATTATAATATGCTATTAGAATTCGTTAATCTTTTATGTAACAAGCCCTAGGACCTCCATAAATACTGCATCACACAAAGGAGATCCGCAATGGATAAACGTACACAGAGACAGCAGGCTCTACAACAGGATTGGACCCTCAATCCAAGATGGAATGGAATAAGCAGACCATACACAGCAGAGGAAGTTGTTCGCTTACAAGGCTCAAAAATTTTCCCAAATCAGTTTGCTGTTGAACAATCAAAAAAACTATGGCGTATGCTTCTAGAAGAAGACTACGTTCACACACTAGGTGCCCTAACAGGCATGCAAGCCCTACAACAGGTCAAAGCAGGATTAAAAGCAATTTACCTATCAGGATGGCAAGTAGCCGCAGATGCTAATCTAGCAGGAGACATGTATCCTGATCAAAGTTTATACCCAGCAGATTCAGTACCAGCAGTGGTACGCAGAATTAATAACACATTTGCTCGTGCAGATCAGATAGCTTGGAGCGAAGGTACTGAGAAAGACTTCTATGCACCAATCGTTGCCGATGCCGAAGCAGGCTTTGGTGGAGTATTAAACGCATATGAATTAATGAAGGACATGATTGAGGCAGGTGCCGCTGGTGTACATTTTGAAGATCAATTAGCGTCCGTAAAGAAGTGCGGACATATGGGAGGAAAAGTACTTGTTCCAACTAGAGAAGCAATCAATAAACTTGTTGCCGCTCGCCTCGCTAGTGATGTTATGGGGGTTCCTACTCTTGTTATTGCTAGAACTGATGCCGAAGCCGGTGACCTTATTACTAGCGACATTGATGACAATGATAAGCAGTTTCTTACTGGTGAAAGAACTGTTGAAGGATTCTACAGAACACGAAACGGAATCGACCAAGCAGTCAGTAGAGCCCTCGCCTACTGTCCTTACGCAGATCTCGTATGGTGTGAAACAGGAAAGCCTGACTTACAATTCGCAAGGGAATTTGCCGAGCGAGTACACAAGCACTTTCCAAATAAAATGTTAGCCTATAACTGCTCACCAAGCTTCAATTGGAAGAAAAACCTAGACGATGCTACTATCGCCAAGTTCCAACGTGAATTAGGTGCTATGGGCTACAAGTTCCAATTCATTACACTAGCAGGTTTCCATAACTTGAACAACGGCATGTTTGAACTAGCGCATGGTTATGCTCGCGAAGGCATGACAGCATTTGTTAAGATGCAGGAACAGGAGTTCGCCAATGCCGCTATTGGATTTGAAGCAGTTAAACATCAACGTGAAGTTGGTACTGGCTACTTTGATCTTATTACTACTACTGTAGAAAAAGAAGCCAGCACACAGGCACTAAAAGGTTCAACAGAAGAGGAACAATTTCATTAATGTTAGAAACTATTTGCGACATATTAGTAGAAGCATATAAGCGCAACTGGATCACGAGTAGAGATGGCAACATCTCTATTCGTCATCACGACAGAGATCATTTCTATGTTACTCCAAGTGGCGTTCGTAAGCAGACGATGCAACCAGATCAGTTTAAGAAGATCAAAATTAACAAAGGGTATTTTGATCAACCACCCAAACTGTACTATAGTTGGGAAGAGATGCCGTATAGTGATATTAGCATTGGTCTAAAACCTACAGGTGAAATGCCTTTGCATTTTGGGCTACAAAAAGAAATTGGCAATGACGAAGTACGTGTAGTCACACACATACATCCAACTTATATTGTTGCTGCCATGCATGCCGGAATTGAATTAAGTGAATTAGTAAAAGACTTTCCTGAACTTAGTCGATATACTAGAGTAGCACCTAACGTGGGAGATGTACCTCCTATAAGCCAAGAGTTAGGAGATCAATGCCACGAAAAATTGGGATTAAATCACAGCACTGGAGAACTTAAATACGATGTAGTAGGAATAAAAGGGCACGGCGTTGTGGCTATTGATTCAACTCCGTGGCGAAGCTTTGAACATATTGAAAGACTAGAACATATTTGTAAGATAGTTCTAGCTTCGGGGAATTATTAATGATAGAAATTACTTTTTTACAAGGGCTGTTAATCACTCTTTTACTCACACACATAACTATAGTCAGCGTTACTCTGTATCTACATAGGTCACAGGCACATCGCGGAGTAGAGTTTCATCCTGCACTTAATCACTTTTTCCGTTTTTGGGTTTGGTTAACTACAGGCATGACTACTAAGGCATGGGTAGCAGTACATCGTAAACACCATCAAAACACCGATGTTGAAGGTGACCCTCACAGTCCACATATATTTGGTATTAAAAGATTATTAGCAGGTGGTTGGAGTTTGTATCACGAAGCCACTAAGGATCCTAATATGGTTATCAAGTACGGTGCTGGGACTCCCAAAGATCGTCTAGAATTATTTTACACACGTTACCACCAGGCAGGATTTTTATTAATGCTGGTCATAGACCTTGTTCTTTTTGGTTTGCCTGGTGTTCTTATTTGGGGCATACAAATGATTTGGATTCCGTTCTGGGCCGCTGGATTTATTAACGGTATTGGACATTGGTGGGGATATCGTAACGGCGATACCAATGATCATAGTCGTAACATTGGTCCAATTGGTATATTGATTGGTGGTGAAGAACTGCACAACAATCATCATTTAGACCCTGCCAATCCTAAATTTAGACGTCGTTGGTTTGAATTAGACATTGGATGGATTTATATACGCATATTATCTTTCTTAAAATTAGCCAAAGTAAGGTAAATACACAGTCAGCTTGCATAGGGCAAGTTTATGCGGTTACCCACCGCGTAGGACCTAGAACGTCAACATAAGGAGAAAACAAATGGGACGTCCATTAAACAAAAAATATTTTGCTAACACCAACTATCAAGACTTTGGCTTTGCCAATGTTGGTGGCGAAGGTGTTGCCAGCGTAGCAATTGCCGCACCAATTGCAGCCAGCATGAATACTGGTGCAACCGCAACATTCTCAGCACCACAACTAACTGGTGGTCAAACAGCTACAGGTACAGTTACTATTGATGGTAACGGTGATATCACTGCTGTTACTATTACTAGCGCAGGTTCTGGTTACACTTCAGTACCGACAATCACTATCACTGACACAGTAGCAGGTGGTGGTGAAACAGCTACGCTAACAAGTGGTAGCGGCGGAGTTACAGTTACTCTAACATCAGGAGCAAGTGCTCGTCAAAACAGTATCAAGTGTGAAGCACAGGTTGGTGCAGGATCAGAAGTTACTGTAGGCGATGTTGTTAAACAAGTTGGTTCAAAGCGTTACAAGATTACAACAGCTGATGGCACAGCAGTTTGCAAACTAGTTCAAACAGCCGCATTGGGTGAGAACGAAATGAGCATTACTGCTACTGATGCAAACAGCAACGCATACTTTGTTAGAAAACTAACATCACGTATGGCTGTGTTGGAAAGAAAGAGTTCTGAATCAGGCGACTTTGCTACTGGTGCAAAGGTCAAGTGGACATTTACAACTCCACCAGCAGCCGACTCAGTAACTATTGAAAATCAATAATTGATTTAGTAGTCAAACAAAAAGCCACCTAAGGGTGGCTTTTGTGTTTTTATAGTATCAACCTACTTAATAGCTATGCTAGATTTAATTATTTCTTAACACCGCTGTTAACAAAGCTGTACATCTTTTCAGCAGTTTCAAGAATTTTATCTAGTCCTGGAAACTCACGCATGTCGACCTTAGTAACGATTGTGCCAGTCTTCTCATCACGAGCGGCTGACATTTCCCAACCTTGCCATTTGTATGTATACTCTTGAGCAACTAGGTCCTTAGCCATTGCTAGAATGTCTGTACGGATTTCGTAGCCGTTCTTGTTAAATTTAACTTCTGGTAGTTTTGGTGTTTCAAATTGTGACATAATAATCTCCTTTATGTGTGTATGTCTATAGACCTTTAGGCGGTCAAGTCCTTCTTTGGAAACATGTACTTGCTGACAGATTCCACAGAATATTTGGCCATGTCGATGGTGTTGTTAACTGCCATCTTGGCGAATTGGGTTTGTGCATCGATGTATGCGTGAGCTGCCTTGTTTAGGGCAGGATCTTTGAAAATTTGATCAGTAACAATTTTTTTAGTTGACTGAAAAGAATCGATATAAAAGTGTGGTGTAAACATAAATTTCTCCTGTGTGTTAAGTATGTGTAACATTATATATCCCTATAAGTAAAAAAGCAACATTCTTCTGAACTAGTTTGTTCAAAAACGTCGATCCTGTTCTATTAGGCAAACTGCTTTTTCGCAGTCTTCCCAATCAGTGAAATATTTAACTATCTTAGTCTTGTATGGGGTAATTGATTTAAGGACTATGTCGTCTTCGCCAAATTCAGCTACGGTAGTAACATAGCCCCAAGAGTTTTTCCATGGACCCCAAACTTGATAAGGTACTTCTTCAAATTTGTGGAACATGATTACTTTTGAGCGTATTCTTGTGCCTCACGCCATTTGCCATTGCGGGCTAATTCTGCGGCATATCTAGCTCTACCTACCGCGCAAAGCATTTCCCAAACGCCTTTTAGAACTTTTTTGAACATTGCTGTCTCCTTGTGTATGTGTGTAGACTCAGTGTTTCTACTGATTTATTTAGTCAACAGCCCAGTTACCAGTGAGAAATAAAGGCTCTAGATTTCTACCAAAAATTATGTTATCATTACAAAACGGTTAAATATTTTAAAGGAAAATTAGATGAAACGCACAACGAGAAGCCTGCTGGAAGAGCTCAATGACTTTGCCGCAAAAAAACATGCAGAAAGTATCATTGAAAGCAGAGCCAATCACATCATTGACAGCGCAGTGAATCTAATAGCACTTATTAAAGAGCAGTTTGATCCTGAAACTGCATTTGAATTAGAAAAGCGTTTTATCAATAGCATAAGATCAGCGGACCCTGCTAAGTTTACACGTGGTATACGTAAGATTAGAGATAGCAAAGAAACCGCTAGAACATTAAAAATCATAGAAGGCAACGCAAAAGACCCAGATTAATGGGCATTTCCTTTGATTTTTCCTTGGCTGTATAAATAAAAGTAACACACCACTGAGCGTGGTGAGTCCATAAAGATCAAGGAGAATATATTATGGCAGGTATTGGATTTTCAAGCACAAATTACATTACTAAAGTAGGTAATGGTCTAGGTGGTCGTACACTTATTGTTTCTGTTAACAAAGGTACAGGTAGCCACACACAAGCAGAACTAGATGCAGTTATCAAAGCACTAGGTAATGCAGGCGGTAGCGGTACTGGTACAGACCAAAACGGTCCAGACGCTTTCACAGTAGCAGGTGTTGCAGGTACAGTTGGTACAGACCCAGTTTACCTAGCACTACAAGGTACAGGTACAGTTTCTACTGGTGCTGGTGACTATGTTGCTGACATTACTCTAGCAGTTGTAGCAGAGTTCAAAGACAACGCTTAATTAGTAATTAACTAAGAACAAGGGCTCTTTTTATAAGGGCCCTTTCTTTTTGGCCGTTAAATATGTACATGGCAAGAATTCAAATACGCACGACAATAGATATAACAAACACTGGAGTAAAACGTATTGATTTGGGGTCTGAAAAGCAACTCAATCAATATCGTAATTTTACCACATTCCTGCAAGTTTTTGGTATTAGATCTATATTTTCAGTGGTTCAAGATCCTACTGTAGAAAACGGAGAGTGGACTATGGTTATAGACACTGACAGGGACGATGTTTACAGCGATGGCGAAGATCCTGTAGGATTACTTAAATCAGACTTAGATACTGTGCCTATTATACTAGGTCTTGATGAAACTAAAAAATCTAAACAGCCTGTGATCAAAACTCAAGGTAAACAGCCCAACACGTTTGTAAGCCTTTTACAATAAATAACACTATAGGCACAATATAATAGGCTTCTTATCAGGCATGTGATTTTAAAAATTAACCCAGGAGATGGAGCCGAATGACCACGGAAATAGAAAAAGAGAATCTAGAAGCACACGTTGAACTCTGTGCAATTAGATATCAGCAATTAGAAACACGCCTAACCTCTATTGAGGAAAAAGTAGGCAAACTAGCTAATGCCATACAAGACAGTCAAACTAGCATGACCAAAGTTTTAATTGGAACTGCCGGAACTGTAGTAGCAGGTATCATCAGTGTTATTGTTGTAATTTTAATGAAGACCTAAATATGCGTTGGAACGAAATAGTTACTGAATTACAACATGCCATGCCTTTAAGAGCTAGGATTAATCCTATGACAGGTATGCCTGATCCTAAAAAAGCCAACTCGTTGATACCAGCAGGGGAACCACCAGTTGATCCAGGCACAGCAATACAGCAAGCTCTGCCACAAATAGCACAAGTAGTGGCCAACAGTAACATGCAGGCAGTGGCCATGGACGATGCACAAGAACAAGAATCTATTCAAAAGCTAATGGCAGCTCAACAAGAGCCAATAGGGCAAGAGTCCCAAGAAGAATTACAAAGGATGCGTCAACTAGCAGGACAACAATAATATGGAACAAGACGCATTACTCAATAAACTACAGAATTTAAAAACTGCAATTAAAGATTCCCTTAGAAAAAAGGGTATGGTAGTTCCAGTTAAAACAAAACGCGGATTAAAGTTAGATGACTATACCATTGAGTTAGCTCAAGACGGATACGTTGTTTTGAACAAATGGGGCGACGCTGTTTATAGTAAATTATTCTACATTAAAACAGCGGTACTTGTGGCCAATGCTCTAGCACTGCGTCGCGAAGTTAAACAAGAATGGGTCACTAGCGATTTTAAAGCTGGTACCACAGAATTTGATGTTAAGGTATTTGACAGGAGATTCATATCCTGCACTAAAAAACAAGATATGTTTGGTATGGGACACTATAGTATTAGACTATCTGAATCTAGACGTAAGCATAAAGTCTATATGGACCAGCTTAACAATGCATATTTGCGTCTTCTCAATGGTGTTAAGAGCCTAGAGAAAACTGCTAAATACTCATAACTTTTAATTAGGACAAAAGAATGAAAACAACAGATTTCGACATTAAAGTGACTAGTAAGTTACTCAACGAAAACTTGGCCAAAACCTATGGCTCTAAAGTGAACTTAGAAAAGTACACTATGGAACAGCTTGAGGATTTTCGTAATAAGATCCGTACTAAATTAAGTCAGATCGAAAGCAATAGTCGTTTTAACGAGACTCTGCAAAACGAAACATTCCAAAGAGATAAGTTAATCCTTGATGTTATTAATCAACACATCATTGAAAGACATGAAGAAAGTTCGTTGAGCGAAGCAGTAGATCCAAAGCAAGCAGGTGTTGTTCAAGCTGCCATTGACATGCAGAACAAGATCAAGAACATGCTTGAAGACATGGGCTCTATGATGACCAAGACAATGGTTGCATTAGCTGATGATATCAAAGATACAATTGGTGCTCAAGCCGCAGAAGAATTTGGTGCTATTGTTACTCCAGCATTAGAAGCCGCTATGCAACACCTACAAGGTACACGTGCCGCAGTAGAAAATGGTGTAGGTGTACTAACAGGACAAGCACCAGCAACAACAATTGGCGCTGAACCTGCTCCTGAAGTAGATGCAGAAGCTGGCGCAGAATTTGACAATGACATTGAAGCTGAACCAACAGACGACTTTGCAGCCGCTGATGCAGCCGCAGGTGGTCCAGAAGTTGCAGGACGTGAAAGACGTGAAAGCGTTCAGTTCCGTAAACCTTCTATCACAGAAGCTAACAATTTAATGTTCAAGTTGTCAAAGTAATGCTATTACGTGAATTTGATCAAAGCGATGACTTTATCTCTGATTTAGAAAATATGCTAAATCTGTTTTTGCGTGACTATAATAAACAAGGTAGTCCAGCAAAAATTCCATACGAAGCACTAAACAACTGGTTACAAAAAACTGGATCATATGGAAGTGTTAATAGACAAATCATTGATCAGGTAAAAGATAAAAGTGATACTTTGTCTAAGTTGATTAATAATCATGACGGGCAAGGTATTACTTTGAACACTGATGCTATGGCACCAGAAGACGAAGCAGAAGCACAACCAGATCTAGAAAAAACAGATCAAGGTATTTCCAAAACAACTCAACAAGCCGCAAGTCGAGCCGCAGAAAAAGGCCTTGACAATTAAGTAACAAAGTTGTATAATTCAGTAATATGGATATTATTACAACTATAAACCCTCCCCCATTCGTAGAACGCTTTCAATATAAAAATTGCAAACAAATCAATTTAGAAGGCAAACGTGTCTACGTCACACCTGATGGCGACGAAGTTCCTAGCGTAACAACTATACTTGGCAAGACCAAGGATATGACTCATTTGAATGAGTGGCGTAAGCGTGTAGGAGAAGAAAAGGCCAGACAAATTACCACAGAAGCCGCTGGAGTTGGTACTGCTATGCATGCCAACTTAGAACGTTTCCTTGCTGGCTTAGAACGTATGCCAGGTAAAAATCCTGTACATGTCAAAGCAAATGCTATGGCAGACATGATTATAAAGAATGGTATCAGCAAAATAGATGAAGTCTGGGCCATGGAACAAAGCCTATACTTTCCAGGACTATATTCAGGCACCACTGACTTAGTGGGAGTGTTTGATGGCGAGCCAGCAGTCATGGACCATAAGCAAACAAACAAACCTAAAAAAGCTGAATGGATTGAAGATTACAAACTACAGTTAGTGGCCTATATATTAGCACATAATGAAGTTTACAAAACTGACATTCGTAGGGGTGTTGTGTTTATGTGCAGTCGAGGCGATGATCCAGTTAATATTGGTGGTGAAGTTTATCAGCAATTTGATCTCTTACCCCACGAATTTAACAAATATCAAGACATGTGGTTAGATAAAGTTGAGGACTACTATAAGAATTATCACGAATAGCCAGATAAATATCTACTAGTTAGAGGATAATATAATGGCCGTTGTACAAATTTCTAAAATCCAAGTAAGACGAGGCAAGAAAAGCCAAACGAACTTACCCCAATTAAGTGGCGGAGAACTTGGGTGGGCAGTTGACACTCAGCAACTATACATTGGTAATGGTAGCGTGGGCGAAGGCGCCCCTTTCGTAGGTAACACAGAAGTCCTAACAGAACGTAGTAATATTTTTTCATTGTTAGGTGCTTATTCTTATCAAGGGTATCAGTTAGACAACGATGGTAACAGCGTTGTACAAACTGGAGCTAATCCCAATACACCATTTGGTCGTAGCCTGCAACAAAAGCTAGACGACATTGTCAATGTGCGTGATTTTGGCGCCATTGGGGATTTTGAAAACGGTGTTGGTACAGACGACACTGCGGCTATACAACGTGCTATTGATCAAATCTTTTTAAACAGCAGTAATAAAACAGCGGTTAGAAGTAGACGCACACTCTATTTCCCAGCTGGCACATATAAGATTCTTGGAACATTATACATTCCATCAAATGCTACACTAGTTGGTGAGGGCATTGATAAAACAATTATCCTACAAGACGTTGATACACAAAATATTTTAAGAACAGTTGCCAGTGACAGTACACCTGGAAACTATAAGTTAATGGACAGTAATCCAAGCAACTTCAATGATAACACTGCACCAACAAACGTTTTTATTTCTGGCTTTACATTTTTAAGAAAACCAGGAAGTCAAGTAGATACTCCAATCGCTTTACTAGATTGTTTGTCTAATTCTACGTTGCATCAATGCAAGTTCCAAGGTGTTTGGGAAAACAATGATGGAGAAGAAACTTTAGGTGCAAACAGTGGCCTACAATTTAGAGGTCTTGGTGCTGTCACCAGCACAAACATAACTGTTTTAAATTGTGAATTCAAAAATGTTTCTCACACAGTTTACAGTGACTATGACACAAACAATATACATTTTAAAGACTGCCATTTTACAAATGCCTATAGAGCATTCACACTAGCCAAGAACAGTACTAATACACCAGGCAAAAGTTCTGGGCCACAATACTATACTGTAGAACACAGCGTATTTGATAAGATTGATGGCGAAGCTATTAAAGTGTTTGACACTGTGTCTAGTAAAGGACACAGAAGTATTAACAACACATACCTAGATGTTGGTAACAACAGTTTAGGTCAAAGTCAACCAGTTAAACCAATTATAGATTTTAGAGTACCAGAATGTGATACAGTTGGAGATTATTTCCAACGTGGTATTGACGTTAACAACCTAGATCAAAACAAAACAGGCATGAACAGTTCTATGGTAGCATACTTGCCTGATGTATTAGGAGTTGACAGTGTTCAATATGGTTCTAAAACAACAACTCTTTTTTATAACACACAGGAATTGACTCCAAAAATATTAATCAAAGCACCATGCTGGGGGTCAACAAAATTAACCGTTAACTATTCAATTAGAAAAGGTTCTTCAACTTTGTATAGAGTTGGACAGATAGTTGTTAATGCGCACCCAGACATGACGTCTGGACCTATAACTCCTTCTATAACTGATAATTTTACATATACAGGACCAGTAGACACTTATGGTGAAACTATTGGTGGTAACGTTAGATTTATCGCAACAGTAATAAACATGACCGCAGTTGATATTGTTTCAGTCAGTGGAGTACTAACACCAGTACTTACTACTAAACCTACCTTGGTAGTACGCTATATCAATCCAGCAGGCCCAGGTGGTAATGCGACGATAAATTATACAGTAACCATTGATTCTGGTTATCAAGATTTTTAATTAAGAAGCAACATAGGTTCATAAGTGTTTTTTGACGACTACGAACAGCAATTCATTTCCTGGAAGAAATTTCGAAATAGCATTGAGAAATTAGATAAACCTTTGGAAGAAACTATCAAGTTTTGGACCAAGGCTCCTCTAGTCAACAAGCACTTAGATCCATATAGGCCAGAAACTTGGCCAGACCCGTGGCAAGTAATCAAAGATGGCAAATACAATGATTTAACCATTGCCATTATGATTGGACATACGCTCAAATTAACACAGCGTTTTAAAGATTGCCAAATAGAGATAAAACAGTATCTAGACACTGACAAAAAAGTAGTTTATAATACTTGTTCAATTGATAATAAAATACTTAACTACCCATACGGGGAGATAGTGCCAGAAGAAGAATTACCAAAGGAGCTAGTTTTGCAGGTAGCCATACCGTTGCCAGACTATTTGTAAAATGACTATTTTGATTGATGAAACTTCTAAGAATACAATAATAACAGCAGAGGCAAGAATGACAGTTACAGTTACAAAAAGAAGCGGTGAAAAAGAACCGCTACATATTGAAAAATGGCAAGCGCAAGTGGCTAAGGTGTGCAAGGGTATCGCAGATGTTAGTCAGTCAATGATAGAAATCAAAGCACAACCACATTTTTACAACGGTATCACTACTAAAGAGATTGATGAAATTACTCTACGTGCTATCGTAGATCTTATTGATGTTGATGCCAATCCAGATATTGGTCATACTAACTATCAATACGTGGCAGGCAAGCAACGTTTGAGTATGCTACGCAAAGATATCTATGGTCAGTACGAGCCTCCACACCTTTATGATATCGTAAAGAAAAATATTGAAGTTGGACTATACACTCCAGAACTCCTGCAATGGTATAGCGAAGATGACTGGAACAAAATGAACGATATGCTGGATCATGAAAAGGATGAGGAATATTCTTATGCCGCTATTGAACAGCTTATTGAAAAATATCTAGTACGAAATAGAGCCACTAAAGAAATTTATGAAACTCCACAAATTCGTTACATGGTTGCCGCGGCAACTGTGTTCCATAAAGAAGAGCCAAATACTGCTCGTATGCGTTACATTAAAGAATATTATAATGCAGCCAGTGATGGTCTGTTTACTCTCGCTACTCCCGTTCTTGCTGGTCTTGGCACACCAACCAAGCAGTTTAGTAGCTGTGTCCTTATACGTAGCGATGACGATCTTGATAGTATCTTTGCTAGCGGAGAAATGATGGCCAAGTATGCCAGCAAACGTGCAGGCATTGGTTTAGAGATTGGTCGATTAAGGCCATTAGGCAGTCCTATCCGCGGCGGAGAGATCATGCACACAGGCATGATTCCTTTTTTAAAGAAATGGTTTGGTGATTTACGTTCATGCTCACAAGGTGGAATTAGAAATGCTAGTGCTACAGTATTTTATCCCATTTGGCATCATCAGTTTGATGATCTTATTGTGCTTAAGAACAATCAAGGCACAGAAGAAACACGAGTGCGACACATGGACTACGGGGTGGTCTTGTCCGCATTGTTCTGGAGAAGGTTCAAGAACAAAGAAAATATTACCTTCTTTGACCCCAACGAAGTACCAGACTTGTATGAAGCCTTTTATTCAAACACAGAACTATTTGAAGAACTCTATGTCAAATATGAAAAACAAAAAGGACTTAGAAAGAAAACAATGAGTGCAGAAGAAGTATTCAAATCAGGAATACTAAAAGAACGCACAGACACTGGACGTATCTATCTAGTGTTCATTGACAATGTTATGAACCAAGGACCTTTTGATCCTGAATATCATAAAATTTACCAGAGTAACCTTTGCTGTGAAATTCTATTACCTACTAAGCCATTTAAGCGTCTCGATGACGATGCTGGTCGCATCGCTCTTTGTACTTTGGGCTCCATTAACTGGGG
>JACCDW010069039.1_pt1 | contig 14232 bp, 13 predicted proteins | sample 7449781 | NCBI WGS metagenome assembly JACCDW01 (sample SAMN15323449, study PRJNA562643) | freshwater metagenome | isolation source: river surface water | place: USA:Blue River Watershed | collected 2017-08-18 | reverse complement strand
CAGTTCAAGGCTCATCCACATTAATCAACAATACAGCAACAGGGCAAGTAAGAATTAGCCATACTACTGCATCATTTGGCACATCTTCAGGAGCGCTTCAAGTTGCAGGTGGTGTGGGTATAAGTGGCAGGCTTTCATTTAATCAAGCATCATTTGGAACTACTGGTATTACCACAGTTCCGACAATGGCTATGATAGGCCAAACTGGTGATCCTATATTTCTCTCAGTCTTGGAAGATAATTCTGTAGTATTTGAAGGCTCGCAAGGACAGTTATTTTCAATCAGTCCTAATTTATCTACTGGATATATATGGGCTGTTAATGATATTTCTGGTATTCCATTAATAAGAGCTAATGCTTCAGGAAATGTTTTTGTAAATGAATTTGGTGGTTTAGTTGGATTAGGAAATACAAATCCTGCCTACAAATTTCATGTTAGGGGCTCTTCAGCGTTCGCAACTACAAATGGTGCAAGTGCTATTAGTTTCTTATTTGATAATATAAGTGCTCCAGGAAGTAACTCATTTCAAGTAAAATCAGCTAATTCAATACAATTATATAATTCTGCAGATACATTTTACACAGCAATTAAATCAAATGCTTCTACTAACGTTACATATACACTTCCACAATCCGATGGTTCAAATGGTCAAGCATTAACTACTAATGGTTCAGGCACTTTATCATGGACTACCATCACAGGTGGTTCAGGCGGTGGTGGAACAGGCGTACAACCAGGCGGAGAATTTGAGATTGCTTATTATGCTGCAACGGGTGCATCTGTACAAGGATCTTCAACTTTCAAAAATGATACAACAGCTGCTAAAGTATCTGTAACTCATACAACTGCTTCAATTTCTTCATCTACAGGTGCTTTAGTAGTTTCAGGTGGAGTTGGAATTGGTGGAAGTTTATGGGTCACTGGAATTGGTGCTAGTATCAGTGGTGTTAGATTAGCACATAGTATTGCTTATGGTAATTTAGTTGGAAATGTAACAGGTAATGTTTCTGGAAACGTCACTGGTAATGTCCAAGGCAACGTTACAGGTAATGTTTCAGGTACAGTTACGGGCAATGTTCAGGGTAATGTAACAGGAAACGTTTCAGGTACAGTAACCGGAAATGTTCAAGGTAACGTCACTGGAAATGTTTCTGGAAATCTTACTGGAAACGTTACAGGCTTAGCTACCACAAGTAACAACATACAAGTTGCAATTGGCGCAGAAAACTTAAGTCATACTTTACTATTTACAAGACCAACAAGTACAGTTTCAGGCTCAGGTGGTATAGCAGTTTCAAATGACCTAACACTGTTCTTTAATCCAAGCACTGAAATTTTATCAGTTTCTGGATTAGCTGTTACTTCCGCATTAAATTCAATTTCTTCTACAACTGGAGCCCTTAATGTTGTGGGCGGTGTTGGAGTTGGGCAATCTGTTTCTATACGTGGAAGCTTACAAATGTTTAGTGCATCAAATTACACTGCATTTGTAAGCGGAGCAACAGCAAACACAACTTATACTCTTCCAGTAAACACTCCTCAATCTTCAGCTGGTACTTCAGTTTTATCCTCTACAATTGCCGGTGTAATGAGTTGGGTTCCTCTTGCATCTTCATCAGGATCTGGTCTAGCGACTACTGCTAATAATATTTATGTAAATATACTAGGTAATCCAAACGTTTTTCATCCATTATTAGTGACTCCGGCTCAGTTATCAGCGGGTTCTGCAGTTTCAGCAAATGGAACTTTACTTTATAACCCATCTACTGATTATCTTCACACACCTGGCTTAGCAGTTACATCTGGTCTTGATTCAAGTAGTACAACTACAGGTGCTCTTCAAGTAAGAGGTGGAATCGGAGTAACAGGCACAGGATATTTTGATATTGTAAGAACAAGAGCAATTGTCACAACAGGTGATGTGACAATTGCTGGAAATTTAGCAGTAAATGGTTCTACAATTGACTTTGGTAATGCAGCTACAGACTCTATTTCATTTATAGGAAGAGTAGACACCGACATTGATCCAATTGCAACAAATACTTATGATCTTGGAGCAGATACATTAGTATGGAAAAATGTTTCTATTGGTAGTAGTGCAATCTTCTATAACACTTCAAATGCAAACACGCTTGGTTTCAGAGCTGGAGCTTCTGGGGCAAGCTTAATATATGTCTTTCCAATTGATACACCTTCAGCTGGTCAAGTTTTAGCTGCATCAGCTCCATCAGGTGGAGTAGTTACATTATCATGGGAAGATGATCAAACTGGTGCACCAGCAGGTGGAATTACCACATTAAATACATTAACAGCAGCATCGCAATCTTTTGCTACTGGTACTGCTGGAAATGATTTTGGAATTTCTTCTGTAACATCAACTCATACATTCAATTTGCCTGATGCCAGTGCCACGGCAAGAGGTGTAATAACTACAGGTGCTCAAACAATTGCTGGTGCTAAGACTTTTACTTCAACAATTGTAGGTACTGCTACATCAACACTTAGTACGGTAGTATTGTCATCAAGCACTGCAACTGAAAATTTCTTAACATTTGTCCCAGCATCTTCTGCTGTCGGTGTTGGGCTTTCAATTGTGTCAACTGTTAAAGTTACCCCTTCATCAGGTTTAGTCACAGCAAGTGGATTTTCAGGTAATGTTACAGGTACTGTATCAGGAAACGTAACAGGATCTATATCTGGTAATGTTACAGGAAATGTCTCAGGAACCGTAACAGGAAATGTTCAAGGCAATGTTACTGGCAATGTATCTGGCACTGTAACAGGAAATGTCCAAGGTAACGTTACTGGAAATGTCTCTGGTAATGTCACAGGTAATGTCGTAGGAATTGCAATAACTGCTGGAAGCACTCATGTCAGTGTAGCTTCTGCAGCAACCGCTCACGCTATTACAGTAGTTCCAACAACTTCCGCTCAAGTAACTGTTGGAATTGGTCAATCTATTGTTAGTGGTGTTACTGTTTTAGCTAGTACAGGTGTTATAACTGCTGGAGGTTTCTCAGGTAATGTAACAGGAACCGTATCGGGAAATGTTACAGGCAATCTTTCTGGTTCTGTTACAGGTAATGTCCAAGGTAACGTCACTGGTAATGTGTCAGGCACAGTAACTGGAAACGTACAAGGCAACGTCACAGGTAATGTTTCAGGAACTGTAACTGGAAATGTTCAAGGTAACGTAACAGGTAATGTTTCTGGCAACCTTACTGGTAATGTAACTGGTTTAGCCACTACAAGTTATAATATTCAAGTTGCAATCGGCTCTGAAAACCTCAGTCATACTTTATTATTTACAAGACCATCAAGTATTGTTTCAGGTTCAGGCGGAATTGCTGTATCTCAAGACTTGACTTTATTCTTTAATCCAAGCACAGAAATTTTATCTGTATCTGGATTAGCTGTTACATCTCCAGTAAACTCCATAACAACAACATCAGGTGCTTTAATAGTCACAGGCGGAGCAAGTGTTGGTCAATCACTTTCTATTGGTGGTCGCTTACAACTATTCAATTCTTCATTCAGCACAGCATTTGTAAGTGCTCAAGCTGGCGTAAACACAACATATACCCTACCTACAACAAGTCCAGCTGCCACAGGAACATCAGTATTGTCTTCAACGATGGCAGGTGTTATGTCTTGGGTTCCCTTAACATCAACTGTTGGCGGAAGTGGCACACCTGGTGGAAGTAATAAACAAATTCAGTACAACAACTCATCTGCATTTGGTGGAGCATCAGGGTTTGAATATACAACAGGTGGTATTGCAGTAACTGTTTCTGTGTTCTCACCATCAGGTACAGGATACACTTCTGGCTTGTGGGTAAGTGCTATTGGTGCAACTACTAGAATTGGTATTGGACTTTCAAATCCAGCATATGAACTTGAAATTCTTGGTGAAATTTCTGCTACAAATAAAAGCTTTGTGATTGACCATCCTACTAAATCAGGTATGAAGCTTAGATATGGAAGTTTAGAAGGTCCTGAAAACGGTGTATATGTGCGTGGGGAACTCAATAATTCTAATATTATTGAAGTACCTGATCATTGGCTGGGTTTAGTACACCCAGATTCTTACACTGTCCACCTTACTCCTATTGGTAGATATGCTCAATTATATGTACAAAAAATTGAAAATTATAACGTTTTCATTGCAGATTCTAACATGAATCCAATTCACTGTTATTATAGTGTTTGGGCAGAAAGAAAAGATATTCCAAAACTTGTGACAGAATATGAGGCTAAATAAATGGCAACTCAAACTGGTCCTGGTGTTTTTTGGTGGGACACTTTTGACACATTATTTGACCCTTCTAGCTTAATAAGTTATCCAGGCTCGGGTCTAATTTTATATAATCCTTTAAAATATTCTGGATTTTCAGACTGGACAATGACTGATAATACAAATTTAGTTGCTGGTTCTGGTATTTCTAAATATGTAAAACAAACCAGTGTTCAACAGTATACACAAAAAATTACTCAAACTGGAAATCAATCAAGTAATACATGGACATGTATTTTTATCTATAGACAACCTCAAGCTGCAGATTATAGGACAATTGTTCAGTGGCAAAGTAATGATTTTGGATTTTATACTGAAGCAAATGGCAATATCACAATGAAGTCTTCAAACACAAATTACACTACCAGTGGTTTAGCTTTGACAGATAATTCTTGGAGACATTATGTTTTTACTCGTTCTGGCACTGCTGCAACAATGTATGTAAATGGAAATTTGTTTACAACTTTTACTGGATTATCTAATAATCAAAGCAGCGCATCAGACACTAAAGTATTTGACTTTCCTGGTTGTGATGGGGCTTTAGGTCAACTTTGGTTTAATATGGGGCAAGCAATATCTGCTGTGCAAGCCAAGCAACATTTTTATGCTTTTAGAAATAGGTTTGGTATCTCATAATGGCACTTGGACACTCACCCACAATTGTTCTAGATGGAATATCAGCCTATATGGATGTAGCAAATACAAGGTGTTATCCTGGTTCTGGTTCAAATATAACTGACTTAATAAATTTTACTGCAAGCACAGGCGCAAGCGCAACACAAATTTCAGCTATTGGTGCATCATTTGGCACAAATAGAAATTTATATGTGTTTACTACTGCAAAAATTGCAAATACTGCATATAGTAAATGTTGTTGGTTTAATCTTAGTGATGTCACAACTTTTCAACCATTGATTTGTGGAACAAATTCCACAAGACATTGTATGTGGATGAATAAAACAGCAAACTTAACTGCAAGTCATTCAAACTCTACTGCATTTTCTACTCCAACTTTCACAAGCATAGCTGGAACCACAACTTTATCAACTGGAATTTGGTATTTTGGTGCTGTAACTTATTCAAGTACATCAGGTTTTAATATTTATTTAAATAACAGAAGAGATCAAACATCTGCAACAACACAAACATTTGGTGACACTAGTAATGATAATTATTTTGGATACTTTGGAGATTTTTTTACTTCCCCAGCTCTTCCAACTTTAAATGGCATTATGGGTCCTACAATGTATTACAATAGGGTCTTATCAGCTCAAGAAATCCTACAAATATATAACGCTACAAAGATGAGGTATGGCTATTAATGAGCTTAACATATAACACCTCAATAGTTCCTGACAATTTAGTACTTCTTTTTGATGCTGCTAACACAAGATCATATGCAGGAAGTGGTAATACTTGGGTTGATTTAGCCAGAAGTAACACAACAGCGAGTATTGTAGGAATTACTCTTGTTGGTTCTGGTGTAACATCTGCTTTATCTTTTAACGGTTCATTTACTGCTCCTTTAGCAAATGTTTCAGGTTTACAATACAGTACTGGACCCAGAACAGTTTTAGCTTGGGTATACCCTACGACATTATCTGGATGGAATCAAATATTTGGATTCGGGACTGCCACAAGTAACCATGCAAGTGGATTAGCTATATCTGATGCAGGAAAGTGGTCTACATATCAACATAATACCGCTGCTTATTCTGGGTCAAATGCATCAACAAATGTTTGGGCTCATGTTGCTATGACTCAATCTACTTCTGGTTGGAAATTATATTTAAATGGCGCTTTAGATAATAGTGGTGGCAATCAGATAACAGTTTCTCAAGGAGCTGCTTATATTGGTGGTAGTTTTCAAGATTCTGAAAAATTTATTGGAAGAATTGCTCAGGTGCTTTTTTATAACAAAGAACTTACGGCTGCAGAAATTAAGCAAAATTACCACGCAACTAAAAAAAGGTATGGATTATAATGGGACACTATTTCAATCCAAATATACCAAAAGATAGTTTGCATTGGATTGTTGATGCTATAAATATCAGGTCATATCCAGGCACAGGAACATTATGGAAGAATGCAGTTTTTCCAGGTGTAAATGACCTGACTCACACAAACACTCCAACATTTAGTTCAGCTGGCGGAAGTACAAATTTTACATATAACGGATCTACACAATATTCCGTCAATTCATCGTTGCTGGACCCTGTAAGCATACAAGGTCCGCTTACAGTTAACGTAATTTTTTCTCCAAGCACTCTTACAGGCGCACAAAATGTTTTTGCTATTGTCAACAATGGAGCTAGTCAAAGTCTTCAAATTGGTTTTGATGGAACAACAGGAGCAATTTGGAAGTTTGGTGGTACTGCATTACTTAACTACACTTATGCAGGAGTTGGAACAGTCTGGCATATTACCTATTCATGTGATGGGTCAAACAATTCTAAAGTTTACATAAATGGCCAATTGCATGCTTCAGGCACAGTTGCAACAAACACTGGAACCCCAACAACTTACACAGTAGGTTCATACCATACAGGATCTGGTCAATTCTTCAACGGTAAAGTTTATTATGCTTCAATACATAGAAGAGTTCATACAGATAATGAAGTGGCAGATACTTGGCATGCATTAAAAAGAAGATTTGGATATGCTGGTGTAGGTACTAACCCCACAGGTGGCCCTACGATTGGCGATCTTCAAGGGCCTCAATAATGGAGAAATATTATGGGTAGTGGAATAGGGCCTATTGGACAAGCAATTGAAGATGTTGTTGTTAGAATTGATGCATTAAATTCAAGATCATTTTCAGGTGCTGGAAATACAATTTTTTCATTAATTGGCGGAGATGTCTTAAATCAAACTTCAGTAACTTTAGCTTCTATGGGTGGTGAAACAGCATTCATATTTGGTCAAGCTGGTGCATTTGTTACATCTTCAAAAACAACTGGTGTGTCAGGATCAAGTAGCAGAACAATGGCAACCTGGGTCAAGTTTGGTAAAAAAGCAATTCAGGGTGTTATGAGCACTGGGGCAAATGGTTCTGGTACAGGTATGGCTTTAGAAACATCATCAACTGTTTGGACATTGGGCAGGGGAAATGTAGGTACTGCAACAACTGTGACATACAATACTCACCAATGGTATTACGCAGTTTATGTAAGTCAACAAACTTCAGGAACAACCCATAATGTTAAACTATATATAAATGGTGGATTGGCCCACACAGCTATAGTTACAGGTATTAATCTTACAAATAGTACATTAAGAATCGGTTTTAACAATAGTGGAGTTGGGATCAGTGGACAAATTTCCAGAGCAAATTTCTATAAAAAAGCCTTAACAGACAGAGAAATACAAAAAAATTATTGGAACTACAAATCAAGGTATGGGCTGTAAAATATGGGACAAAAGGGCGGACCAAATATACCATTAGAAAATAATCTACTTATACTTGACAGTAAAAATCCTAGATCAAGTATTTCAAGATTAATATCTGTCATTACAAACACTCTTGCATCTGTCACAGGTACAACTATTGCAGGCTCTGGATACACTTCTGCATTTACTTTTTCTGCTTCTACAAATAACATAAACTTTTCTGATTTATCTTTTCTCAAATTAACAAGTCAAGTAACAATATCTTCTTGGATTTATCCAGCTTCATTTGGTGGAGGCAATGCTGGAAGAATTTATGATAAATGGAAAACCACCGTACCACAGTCAGGATATGCTTTTTTTATTGATAATAATATAGGAGTTAGTGCTATAGGTTTTGGCACAGGATGGTCTATTAGTACTTCTGTTGCAAGAGTAAATAACGCAATAACTTTGAATACTTGGCAGCATGTTTCAGTTACATTTAGTGGTACAGCATGCACGTTTTATAAAAACGGTTACTCAATTGGTACAGTGACAGGATTAACTGCTCCTGTAAGTGGTACAGAAAATGCATTGATTGGTAATAATTCAGGCAACGTAAACTATTTTGACGGTAAAATTGATAATTTAATAATTTACTCAAGAGGTTTGACATCTACTGAAATAAACAGAATTTATACTTCAACAAAATCAAGATATGGATTATAAAAAATATTTTATAATATAAGAGAGATACTATGGCAGATTCAGATAAAAATATAAGAATAACTACCAACAAAAACAAAGGTGCTGGAAACTTTCCCACAATTGTTTTTACTGGCTCAGCTGCTGGTACATCTGTAGTAAGTCTTCAAGTATTAGATGACAATACCTTATCATTTTCAAGTAATGAAGGTCAAATTTTTTCTCTTGATTCAAATCTTACCACTGGAACAATTTGGTCTGTTAATGATGTTTCTGGTGTTGCTATGCTTAGGGCAAGTGCTGGAGCAACAATCGGTTTAGTTGAAACAGTTGGTGTAGTTGGAATTGGAGAATCATTACCTAACCCTGGAATTTATAAATTACAAGTAAGAGGACAAGTTGCATTTGGTAGTACAGCCGACACAAACTCTCACTTCATATTCAATACTTCTTCTTCAAGTACAAATACAAATTCATTTCAATTAAGAAGAGGCGCATTAGCACAATTTTTTGAAGATGGTGATGTTTTCAAAACAACATTCAGAGCTAATGCTTCTCAATCAGCAGATGCAAACTATATCTGGCCTATTGGTTTACCTGCTGCTGTTGGATCATCAGTACTGCAGTCAGATACATCAGGCAACCTTACTTGGGTTCCTTTAGCTGCTAGTGGTGGCGGTTCTGGCACTGTAACAACTTTAACAGCTGGTACTGGAATTTCATTTACAGTAGGAGGTTCAGGTAGTGGAACAATAACCTCTACTGGTACTGTCAGAGCAAAAAGGCCTATTTATATGACTTTCTGTGCAGGATTTACCCCTATAAATACTGGTGCAGATAATGTTGTTTTAAGGGTACCTCACAGCCCTTCAGATGGTACCACTAGTGTAACATACAGACCACAAGAAATTCATATAAGAGTAGAAACTCCTTCAGCTGGAACATCGACAATTATTTTAGAAAAATATACTGGAACTTCTGCATTTTCAGGCACTGCAATTACTACTATCAGTGTTTCTGGTGCAGCTGTATATGAAATTGATCATGGATTTGCAGCAGGAATATTTTTTACTTCGACCGACAAACTAAGATTGAATTTTTCAGCACTTAGTTCTACTCATGCAGGCTTTAGTATCTATGTAGAAATGGAAGAGTTATAATGAGAACCTTTATTACTCGTAGAAGAATTGAAACTGCGGAAGTAGATGGCGCATTAAATATTCAATTGCATCCTGGCTTTGGCACACCTAAAGCAGCAATTGTATATTCTATGACAAATGATGGCGCAAATAATACCAATCAAACATTTGCTGATACTGAGTCACCTTGTATGGGAGTTGGCTTTATGGCATCTGTGACAGGTGCTACAGGTTTTACCACTAGATCGGCTGGTTGGATTACAGATGCCACAGATGCTGTTGCAGCAGATAAATATTTTTGGACAGATGGAACTTGCGCATATGATGGTAATACAGGTGCAACTAGAACGAGAAAATGGCTAGCAACTGGGTTTGGTACAGACATTATATTTGGTTCTTTGGTTGAAACTGGTACGCAGAATATGCCGCTGGACTTGATAATCATAGCTATAACTGGAGATGATTTTACAGCTGCAGTTGGCACAATGACTCTTTCTAATACAATCAACGGCACAGCTGCAGTAACTAACTTGTCTTTTGCTCCAGATGCAGTTTTATTACTAAACCAACCATCAACTACTAATTTATCTGCAAATGCCACTTTAAGTTTTGGTGGAGGAACAAAAGCTTGGAGTGGTTTTGGAGTTTCAGGCCAAGGTCATTTCAGTTTTGAGTTTAGAGATACTTTAGATCCTACTGAACTAAGATCACGTATTTCAAATACCAGAATTGCATCATATACAGGTACAACGCATACAGCAGAATTAACTGGATTTTCAGGTATAGGGTTTACAATTACATCAAGAGTAGCAGGAGCAGGAAGCAACACCACTTACTTTCTAGCAATGAAAGCAAAAAGCCCCACTGATTTTTATGCTTCTGGATTTCAAACATATGGTGTTGCTGTAGGTAATACATCATTGCCATTGCCATTTAATCCACAGTTAGTTATTGGATCTCTTTCTGCAGATAATGCCTTTGATGCATTGGATACTTCAGATGATGCTGCAACATGCAATTTTTTTGCAGGGACTGGGCATAGTACAAAAAGACATAATGGTATAGGAACAATCACTTCATCAACAGCTTCAGCTACAATAACAGGTACAGGAACTTCATTTAGACAGCAGATATCGATTGGTGATAATATTTATAATTCAAGCAACACTTTCATTGGTACAGTTTCAGCAATAGGTTCAGAAACATCAATAACTTTAGCAGCTAATGGTGCAGTAACTCAGTCACCAACAGCAGCCTATTATTTTGATAAGAGCATGCAATGGAATTTAAATTTTATGGCTGACGATGGAAACTCAACCAACAGCCCAAACAGAGGAAGGGTAGGGACTCAATTATTTTATAATGCCACAGCTATTACTCCTACTGAAAGGGTGATAGGCCAAATGCAAAATTTTGATTATTGTAATGATATGGACTATGTTTTAACAACAAATACAGGATCTAGGTTTGGTTGGATAATGGCTTTTGCAAATAATGAGGGCGGAAATGGATATCGTAGAGCGATAGAAGATATTAATTAAGGAGAAAATTATGCCAACAGGAGTAGGATATACAATACAAGTACCAATTAGAAGTTTAGATGCTCAAGATGTCAAGGACGCTTTTGCATTCTACTATAATTACCAAGAAAAAGTTGATTTGGGTTTAGGTGTTTTAGAAAATAATCCAGTTACAAAAGAAGAATTTGTTACTTCTTGCTGTACTCAATTTATGTTAAATATATATAAAAATTACATGGTTGAAAAAGCAGAAATTGACGCTAAAAATGCAGCAGTTCTTCAAGCGGACACAAGGGCTCAAGAAGTAGTTGTTTGGTTTGACACATTAAGAAATGAATCTTATCCTGTCAATCCATATACAAATTACCCTATTGCTACTTCTGGTTTAGCATTTACAACAAATATGATTACTCCTGTAAATGTTACTTTAGAAGCTGTAGATCCTAATAATCTTCCATTGACATTTGAAGTGGTAGATAGTCCTTATTTTACTAAATCAATCACAGATAATGTTGTCACAGTAAATCCAGTAGAAGATTTTTATGGTGTAACAAATTTATCATTCAGAGCATATAATGGGGAAAAATATAGTCCTGCATATGATCATTATATTCATGTTGTTGATACTCGCCCAGTTGCATCAGATATGGAATTGACATTTGACATGGGGCAATCAGCTGAAGAATTGATTTTAGCAACAGACCCTAGAGATTTAACCTTATCTTATTCAATCGTAGACCAACCAACTAAAGGGTCTGTAACATTAACTGATAATAGCTTTGAGTATGTTCCAAATGCTAATGAATTTGGTGAAGATTCATTTACATATAAAGTATTTAACGGAGAAGTTCATTCTTCAAAATATACAGTTAGTATTTTTATGAATGATCTAAGACCTTACTCTGATCATTATGCAGCATCAACCACAGTTAATAATTCTGTCGATGTAACTATCACTTCTACAGATCCGAGAAGTCTTCCAGTTTCTTATGTTATTACAACACAACCAACAAATGGTTCTGCATCAATTTCAGGAAGTGTCTTAACCTATACTCCAGCAAATAATTATGTAGGAACTGATAGGGTAAATTTTGTTGCTACTAATGGAACATATAGTAGTGATGTGTATAGTTTTGAAATTACAGTGAATGGAGAATAAATATGGATCCTATATCATTTATTATTACAATTCCAATTAGAGATACAGAGCTTGAAGATATCAAATCAGCTTTTTTACAGAAAAGACCATACAACGCTCCAATTCCAGTTGATACAGTATTAGATAACGCTGGAAACGTTATTCCAAATCCAATTACAAAAGAAAACTATATTGAAGATTGTATAGCTTATTTTGTGCTTGAAACTACAAAAAATTATTTAGTAGAAAAAGATGCTAAAACTGCCAAAGATGCTGAAACTACAAATATGGATGCAGTAGTGTCAGATTTTGTAAGCTGGATTAGAGGTTAGCATGAAAGTCTGTGCAGTTCAATTAAATTTGAAACATTGCGCAGACTACTCTTCTTTTGTAAGTTATTTACAAAAAGAAGTGTTTGACAATCTACTTATCGTACCTGATTTATTAGTATTTCCTGAAAATATAAATCTTTGTCTGTTGTTTGCAAAAAAAGATAAAAGTTTTGAAACCAAAAGTTTCAAAACTTTTATTGAATTAGCATTTGATAAATTTATTAGATTATTTGATTTATCTTTTTTATTAAGATGGTTTGATATAGACAATCAACGTTTCATCATATTAAAAGCTTTTTCATATTTTGCTAAGAAATATAACACAAATATAATTGTTGGCACATATTATCATTCAAAGCAAGGCAAAATTTATAATTCTGTAGCAATGATCGATTCATTTGGTTTTTTCTTAGGTGAAGTGCATAAGAAAAAGCTCACAGGATTTGAAAAAGCTCTCAGGTTAGGTGTTCAAGAAAATCCAGTTGTAATTGAAAGTTCTGTAGGTAATATTGGTCTTTCAATATGTTATGACATCAATTATCCTGATTACATAAAATCAATATGTGAATTAGGTGCTAGTATTATAGTGTGTCCTTCAAATGGTTGGAGGCCTTTCCCTGGATATCCTTTTGATCCTAAAAAAGAAAAGCCCCATATTGACCGAGCAAAAGAAAATAATGTAATTGTTATAAGACCATATTGTGCAGGATGGTTATTTCCATTATATTTTCAAGGACATACAGAAATAGTAGATGGTAATGGAAATCTTATAAATAGATCTTACACATACAACAGAACAGAATTAGTGATTGGTGAAATTAATAAGGAAGTCTGACAATTCCACCAAGTAAACCTAAGCTCTTAAAATCACGCTCTTTTCTATATACACCTTGACCTTCTCTGTCAACTAAATCTCTAATACCGCCAGAAGTATTACCTTCTACAGTTTCAAAATTCTTTCCACCCTTAACAACAATTCCAGTATGTGCAATTCTTCCTTTTAATGGAAAGAAATAAAACACAATATCGCCTTCCATTGGTGTTGCTCTACCTAATTCAAGATCTGCTCTCTTGATGAAAAAGCTCTTTTTCTTACCCCAATTTGAAAAAACAACAGTAGATCCAGTTCTTGGCATTTCATTAGGAATAAATTTACTTAAGGAATGTGCAGCTTTAATTAATCTCAAAACAACAAAAGCCATACACCAAGGATTGCCAGGGCCTAATCCAACAGCTCTCAAATAAACCTCAACAAAAGTGCCTCTGTTACTTCCATCTTCTCTAACTGACAAAACTTCTTTAGCTGTAGCATCTCTTGCAGCTTTAACTGAAATTTCACCAGGTCTTGAAGCGGACATGGCACTGAAATCATTAAATTTGTCTGTAGATAAAATCTTCCAAAAAAATTCTTGTACTTTATTCATTTTTGATCTACTCCTTGATTATCATAAATTTTATTATCTTTTTGCATGTCTTTATTAGCAGTGGTTTCAATTACTTTAAGGCCTTCAATCTTGTCTAAAAATTTCATCAAATCTAGACATTCTTTGCCTTCTGTACCTTTTGGCTCCACTGTAATTTTTCCATCTTTGCCAATTGTAATATTTAATTCCACTTCTTTTGACATTAGATAATTTTTCTCGCTTTAATTTCTAGTTCTGAAAGTTGCTTCTTTAATAAGTCTTCTTCATTAATATTTACTTTGATCTTGAAGCCATTTTTCTTTAAGGCTTT
>JACCDW011916804.1_pt1 | contig 14233 bp, 8 predicted proteins | sample 7449781 | NCBI WGS metagenome assembly JACCDW01 (sample SAMN15323449, study PRJNA562643) | freshwater metagenome | isolation source: river surface water | place: USA:Blue River Watershed | collected 2017-08-18 | reverse complement strand
TCTCCTTCAACTAGAGTTTTTAAAATTTCCACAAAACCAAAAGCTGAATTAAAGACATAATCTAAACCGTTGATCAGCTGTTCATCATTTAGATAAACATACACTGCTCGTCTGCTGAGCTCATCTAAAGTAAATTTTTCATTTAAAGCAAAAACTTTTATTCCTTCATCTTCTACGGTGTAAGAAATTTTAGTAAATGCTCCACTTCCTATCATATCTGAATCATAGAAAGGAGAATTAGAATTTCTAGTTTTAGTAAGGCTTCTAATGATGTCATCAACAAAATCTGCGATGTTATCATTGTAGTCAATTTCTAATGCTCGTGATAAGAAATTATTTTTAAATTGTGTATAGCTTTGTCTTGCAAATTTTAAAGATTTAACAATATTTTGTGTTTTATCACATAATAGAGAAATAGCCAACGGAGCAATTGACGAATGTCTTAAAAATCTCTTAGTATGAGATCTATAATCTACTATATCTCTAAGATTGCTTTTTCCCGGAAATGTTCCGCTGAACTCTGAATCAAATTCCAATGCGCTGGCTACATGATCCATTACCTGTCCCAATGTAAAAGAAGTTACGATGTCATTGAGAGGATTTTTTTCTAATCCTAAAGGAATTTCGTAATATCCTTGATCAGGTGTTATTTCTGCAATAATTTTTATTACTAGAGAATCTCCCTTATTAAAGGAATTTGTAAAGGTAAAAGTTCCTAATTCTCTGGTATATTGATCTTCTAATTTTAATCCGTTTAGATAAAAATTGATTTTGTAATCTGTGAGATTGTTAAATTGTTCCCAATTTACTGTATTAAATTTGACTTGGTTTGTTGCAGTTTCTAATACTTGATGATCAACAATCGCTTGAGCATATGAGTTATCATACTCAGACCATCCATTTAACAATGTGCCAAGGCTGTTTGATTTATAGTATCCAGATGACAACTGTTGACTATAGACCTGTTGATTTATTGTATACTCAAAAAAGTCAGATTCCCATGTCCATTCAAACTCAATATCTCCGACATTGTCGATGTTTAGGTAACTTAAACTAAATCCCAATACTGGATCAACTGTTGAATTTCCAACCTTGTAAGAAAAAATCTTAGTACCATTAAATGTGTTGACAGGATATGATTCAGATGTGCTAATTAGCACTCCGTTAGAATCATATGCAGCAAACAATGGAGCTTGATTTACTTTTGTTTTTTCTTGTGATAGTTTCCAAGTAGTGCCATCAAACCAAAACATCTTGCCGCCATTTTGTGTTCCTCGACGTACAAGGATCGACTCAAACTCTATAGAATCCGAATCAGTAGTTTCAGCAAGATGTATCTGAGTTATACCGTTGTGTCTGATAAATTGTACTTCATATATTTTGTTGTTGACTAAAATATCTGTATCTGCAACAACTAAAATTCTTGCACCATCAAATAACTGTTCACCGTCTACACTATAACCGAGACTGCCTTCTATTTTACTTAAAACATCAGTTGTAAAAGTATCGATGTAGTCAACACTAGTTTTAGATACAGATCCGTGATTGTGTAATTGAATATTGTCTTTAAATTCTATAATAGGTCGTTTTGCTCTTGCAGTTTCAGGTGCAGTGAAATCAGACTCTCTTAAAGCATAAGAATATTCTAGAACACTCTTATGGAACCATCTGTTATATCTACTCCATGCATTTCCATCGATGCTATCTTTTCTAATAGTCATGTAATCAGGATATGTAGGATATGCAGATGCATCATCGAACGGTTGAACATCAAATCCATCGTTGTCAAACAATACTTCAGGAACATCTGAAACAATCACTGGTACAACTAAATCTGAAAATTTTGTAAGAGTAATTTTTTCTCCGACACCCTCGACTATCCAGGTATCTTTTGAATATTTTTCTGGAGTGATATTACCATTGAACTCTAACACCATACCGTTAGACAATGTTATACCGTTACTAGATGTGAAATTTATTTTTCCAATAATTTCTTTTTCTACATCAAGATAGGTATTAGACTCAATATCTCCGATTATAAATCTACCAAAAAGATTTTGATCGTTAGAACTTTGATAGTACAGAATATCGGGTGCATCATATGGAACTTTAAATGTTAGTATTCCAGATTCAATTCCGTTGTTGGTAACCCCTTTGTTATAATCTAAGATCGATCCTACAGATATATTTTCGACAAATTCCCAATCTTGGCTATCAGCAGTAATAGTGCTACCGTCGCTGGCTGCAATATCAACCTTTGCTGACCATAACTTGCCATCATAAACAACTAGAGATCCTGATAGATAAGCTCGGCCTGGCACAAATAACAGAGATCCCGTATCAAAGTTTGTTCTGATAGTGAATGGTTGATTAGGCGAGTTTACTCTAAATTTATAAGTTTGACCTCTATACAAAGTAATCGTCGGATTGTTTGTATAACTATCTGGACTAAAAACATAAGAGTTTGATGTACCGCTGACATTTACTCTATAGGTACTAACCATAGAAGCCGACTGCCCATATATTGCTATCGACGGAGGACCTTCTGGAATCCAGTAGTATTCTCTGAAATTGATAAATTTATCCCAGTCAATCGGAGGGTTCCATGTATAATGTGTTTGAGCCGTAGTTTTATCGTCTCTTTCATTATTATTACCAAAAAACTTTACTTGATTTTTAAAATCGAGATAGTCAAAATATTTTTCAATGACGCTGTGTTGTTTTTCTACTACAGCAGGCTCTAGCTGATAACGACTTCTTAAAGTTTGATCTTCGTCAAGATAAACATCTTTACCTTTATAGGTCTTACCATACTTTCTACCAATATATCCTGTTATCTTTTGCAATACCCCCGGCTGGACTAAAGGATCGACGACCCCAGACATAAACTTGTCATTAGTCTCGGTCTGAAATACCTTAGGAAGTAATTCTACAGTTTTTCTGATCGGTAATTCACTAGTAGGATAAATTTTCTTTGCCATATTATGTATTTGTTACCACTGATTGTGTTAGTGCATTGATTTCTGACGCTGTTATCGCAGTAACTATTTCAATGTCATCTACTGTTGCACCACTAATTAAAATTTCATCGGCTCTACTTTGTATCTCGAATAAACTTCCAAATACCTGAGAGTTTTGTTTTGGAACTATCACTATGTTACTACAATCCGGAGCCACTTGATTTAGAATATAAGTGATCATTTCACTCATATAAAATCTGTCTCCGAAGTCCCAGTTGTTGATATCAAAAAATGTGTTTATAGCAGATATAATCCTAACTTTTAAATCATTATCATTTATAGTCTTGCTAGGATTTTTAACTACTTTAAATGTCGCCTGTAATTTTTCATCTGCTTTAGAGCCAAACAATATCTTATATTTTACCGGATGATAAATTATTTCATCGCTTATTGATTTGATCGATGACAACGCAGATCCAAAATTTACTCTCAGAGTTTCTGTTGTTGGAGCTTCTGGTTCAACTGTCGAACCGCCAGCAAGATAAATCCTAAACGATTCATCGTATGCTCTTGTCAACAGATATAGATCTATAATGTTGCTAACACTAGGATCAATTCTTCTATCAACGCTGGCATTATGAATGTATTGAAATTTTAAATCTCTACGTCCAACATGTGCTCGATACTGACTTTGTGTTTCTAATATTGATGTCACCTTTCCTGTGCTATCTGTACTCCTAACAACTTTCTTTACTATGTTTTCATCGATATCATAAAAATAAATCAACTGATCTGTAGGATATGTTATAGTATCTGTAAGATCGACTAAACTTTCTTTTTCTACAGGAATAATTAAATCGCTAGAGTTATCGATTAGTTCAAATATTTCTGTTCCATATTGATCAGTTGTAGATTGAAAATACAAGAAATTTAATTCCTGATCAGTTCCGGCCAATTGTTCAAACTCTTCAGGATTATCAACAATTCCATCGTCATCTGAATCTAAGAAACTTATTTTAATTTCGTTGGTACTTTCATATCCGTCATCAAATTTAATCGTGTCAATGATTTCAAAAACTACATCTTGGTCTAATTGATTTATTAGGTCGAATTTTTTGTTTATACTAAGAACATTGACTGTGTCTTTTACTACTCTACCAACAGAATCGTTATATTTTTTCTCATTTACATCAAAGTAAAATCTGTTCTGTGTCAAACTTCCAAAGATATAGCTTAGATATCTAATTCTAACAGTATATGCTCCTGCTTTTTGTACAAACGCAATAATCCAGGATGCGTCAAGACCAATATTAGTAATATCTCCTGCTTTACCTAAACTAAAATCATCTGAAAGATTTAAGTTTGTATTTTCTATTATCTTCCATTGCTGATCAACATAATCATATCTTAAACCGAAATTTAAATTATTAGTAACTTGAGTAACTATCTGCGCCTCAAGAGCCGTTGGAAGATCTGTTACAAATTTTGCCACAATTCTACTAGCGATTGCTCCGGTAGGAATTGTTTCACTTAGCGTGATCGGCCCGACTGAAGTTGTTTCAGTGACTTTACCAGCATTGGTTCCATCGTTTACTACTCGTATTACCTTTGCCCATATTCTGTCAATTTGATCTGGATCTGTTGGATCAGCAGTGACTAATTTATTTTTCTTAAATGCTTTTCCTGCAGGAGGAACAAATTTTATCAATGCCTGTGGAGCAAAATATTTCAATGTGCTTGTTGAATAAGATCCAACTTTTAATAACGAATTGTCAACAACGTTCTTGAAATAACCTGTCGACGGTGATCCACTCAAAGACTGCCATACAGTATTAGTATCAGTGAATAATAGCTTATCAAATTTTGTTAGATAAAAATTATAAATTTCTGAATTTGAAAATTCAGGTTCCAGATTTCTTCTAATAAAATTGATGATATCAATCGTGTTGGTATATTTTAAGGTCAGTGTTTTTTCATTTTCTTGTTTATATACATACCCGTCATTTGCAAATGTATTGATACTGCTATATTTGCCGCTGGCATCTAAAATATCAAAATTCCTAGAAATACCGCTAGATGTTCTGTTGACTGCTTTTACTTTTACAATGTTTTGACTACTTGTTAGAGGTGCAAGATTATAGTCCTCACCTGTAATCATTCTATTTTGTGTATAATATAATGCAGGTGCATTGTTTCTTATGCTGTCTATATCTTCTGACGATGCTGCATTGGCTACTGTTGATTGCAAGGCCAATGTTACTGTCAATGTGTGCTGCACTCTATTTTTGTTGAGATAGACAACAGATATGTTGATACCTCTCATCTCATTAGGATAGATGGTATACGTCAGTCCATTGCTTACTCTATAGTAAATTCTAAATGTGCCTTGAGGTAGATTTCCATATACTCCGTCTGAGAATACAAGCTCAACAGAATCATTAGTTTTTGTATTCACTGAGTAGATGTTTCTAATATCTTTTGTTAAACTGTTATAGGCAATATTATTGCCAACTATGCTGCTCACTTTAGACCATTCGTCTGATTGAACACCGGCAGCATTTACAGAATACAACCACATGTCATCGTTGTTTATATTTTGTGCTTCAATAGAAACTCTTTCGTTTGTGGTCGGAATATCTATAGAAAAATCAGCGATTTCCAAACTTCCTTGTTTGAATAACAAGAAAAATCCAGTGTTAGGACTTCCGGCTCCGCCGCCGTCATTTCTATATACAAAACCTAACTGATTGCCTGGAAGTGGTGATTCTTCATAAATGTTTTCGCTATCTTTGAATATTGTGCTGACTATCTCAAACACCATATTCCTAGCAGCAACGTTTTTACTAAAAGTATAAATCGGTACTCCGGTAGATAGTGTTCTAAATCGATACTGCTCTGTTGGAATTCCTAGAATCGTTGCATTTCCTTGACTTCTGCCAAATTCTGTATTATCAGCCATAGCTGAATTTAATACTGTAATAAACTGTTCTAACCAATTAGTGTTTGTTGGATCATTCCAACTGATAATTTGATTGGCAAGATTTTTGCCGTTGCTATCAACTAATTCTTCTGTGGTGCTAACTGATGTAAATTTTAAAAGACCACTGGCACCAATATTTCTCTTAGAGTTATAAGAAAGCATACGAGCAATACGTAGAACACTTTCTTTAGTTTCTGCTAATTCAATAAAATTTTCGCGGCTAGCTAGATCAATTCTAAAAGCAAGACTCTGTCCAAGAAATGCTACTGCATCGATTAGAGCAAGATATTCACTAGACTCTATATAATCGTTAAAATCTTCCGGATAATTTTCACGTAGATAGGTAATAATAACCCTACGAAGATTTTCAAAATCGTAAGATTTGAAGTCAGCGTTTTTGAATGTCTGATAGATTCTCGTCCAATCTTGGTTGAGAATAAGATTATTTTGTCTGCTGGTTGTAGTCATATACCATATTTACCTGGAAAAATAAACTGCTTAGATAATAACTTTATTAGTTTTATCAAAACTCAAAGTCATTCTTTCATTGATGTTAAATGGCACATATACTAAATCAGCTTGAATACGTATGCCCATATCTGTGCTATCAATTTGCAAATCTGTTACAATAATGCGAGGATCGTAATTTATGATAGCCTGCACATCTTTGGCTATAATTTCTTTGACTTCAGGAGTAAACGGTTCAAATAAAATATCCCAGATGACTGTACCAAAATCTGGGTTTTCTAGTTTTTCTCCCTTTCTTATATAGAAATGATTTATAAGATCTTGTTTAACAAGGTCAACATCAAACAATTTAAAATTCTTTGATTCAGAGCTAGAACTAAAACCTTTATACGTAAAAGATCCTTGATTTTGATCTCCAACGCTGGCTGCATTTTTAGCTAATGTTTTTTGTTGATATAATCTAGCCATTATCAGGTCTCCCTATCTGTTTGTTGTGGTGTTTGAAATGCTGGCGCTTGATTTTCGTGCTGTAACCAAGGTTCATGCATTGGTACACGTTTCATTATACTGTTTAATGTTCCGTCGATATATTTCTTTTCCCATCCAGCACTTGCGGATGTTTTGACGTTAGGATGTACTGAAAGCTGTTCCAACGGATTACATTGTGCTGCTGTCTTAGCTGGAAAGCTGTTGAGATCAATCCTACTACCAGACTGTGTAATCTCAGCTCCACTTTTTATGTCAGTGGTAGAGCCTGCTGTAAATTTGTTAGCACTGCCTGTTCTTAGATCTAGATTGTTACCTGTAGTGATTTTTGTATCGTTACCAACAAAGTTATCGTAATTATTTGCTACAGTAATCTTACCGTCGTTGCCTGCTAGGATTTCCCAGTCAGTTGCACACTCTTGTCTGATTCGTCCACCAACTGCTTTCATATTGATATTTCTACCCGCTTCTAGATTTATATCTCTGTCAGCTCGCACATTGATATCAGTTTCAGTGTGTATACTTACACTGTCTTGTGCATAGACATCAATCTTTCCATTGCTGGTCATTTCTATCCAAGTAGTTCCTCTTGCATTACCTATATAAATTAAATCTTCTGAGTTGTGTAAGAGGATCTGGTGACCTGTTCTTGTTCTTAGACGCAGGCATTCTCCATACGGAATTGTAGGATCGCCTTCTTTAGAAATTTTTGCACCTGTAGCAGTATCCGTACCATTTACTACATCAACATACTGCACTGGTCCTTCTGCTGCAGGTGTTACTCTGCGATACCTGTCATCACCATCATCAAGAACAATTTGAGTACCACCTAATCTTCCTGTTGGAATGACTGGATTGGTTTGTTGATCGCTGTCACCAAGTTTAGTTTTTTTGTGCCCAGCTCGTCTATCTAAAGGACCTGGAGAACTAAGTCCCATCACAGAACTAGGAGCATCTCGCCTAGCACCAGAATCTGTTATACCTCGTACATCGTCATCTAATAATCCCTGTTCTAAAAATCTATCAGCGATAGGATGAACTGGTCTTTTTATTCGAGAAACATCAGTAGCTACATCTGTCTTAGCGTTTAGTCTTTTGTTTATTTCAGCGACAGGTAAAGATTTAGATTTTCCATATTTTTTAATATCTTTTTGATCTAAGTAAACATCTTGAGATGCTGCGATCGCAGGAACCATATGATTGGCAAATCTAGGAGGAACACAGGCAAACCAATAACCTTGGCTAGGATCTCCGTCTACGAATGCTATTAAAACCGTAACGCCAATATCTGGTGGTACTGCCCAAAACCCATAAGATTTCTGTGTATCATTAAAACCTTCTTGTGTATTCTTTTCTCCGGAATTTAAACCAGTATACTCATAAGGAGTGTGTCCAAAAAACGGACTTGCATATCTAACAATAAAATGCTGTGTGTTTTCTTCTTTGCTATTTGCACTGTCTCTAAAAATAGATACTTCTAGTGATCCCATATATGAAGGATCAAGATTATTGATAACTCTAGCCAAATAGATACCAGAACCCATTCGGCTTCTTTGGATTTCTCTCTGCGCGGTCGGTCTTCTAAGTTCTGGCATTTTATTCCTTTAAATTATGTTATCGTTATTTGTATACTAGGATCAATCGGATCTGTTGGCAGGACCTCGTTAGCAACCTCTGTAGCTTCTGGTTCAGGACTACCAAATGAATATCCAGGATCGTCTGCTGGTACTGCTGCGACTTTTGCTCCTTCTTCTGGTCCTTGTGGTCCTGGCATTCTCAAACAGCTCAATACCTGTTTCCATACTCCATCGGCAAATACATTTTCAACTGACGTAATTCTATAGATGCCGCCGAACGGACTTTCTCTAAGATTTCCATTAAAATCATAAAGTCCTGTAGTTTCATCTATATCTGCCGGAGTCCTAAATGTTATATAGATATAGATATCACCTGCTTCGTAATTCATCTGTCCATCAGCAGTAACTTGACTATCAGCTTGTGCAGGAGAAAAATAATTAGAAAATCCGCTGTCAACTATCCAATAAGTATCACCTAAAATTTCTAATTTTACTGTCATTAAATCGGCTGAGCCGCCAGTTATAAATGCATGATAGAATTCTTCTGCGACTGCTTGTTCTGATGATCGGAATCCCGATCCGCCAGCTACTCTTTCTAGATACGCAGGATCTCTTTTCTTTCTCGGACGACCAACGTTTTCTTCTTGCTTGGCTTCGTCAGCAGATCCTTCCTTTCTTTCAACAGTAGGTTGCGAATTAGTTCCTGTTCCTTGCTGTTCAGGATTATCTACTTTAGCATTATCTTGCTGTGCAGATGACGGTGCTGCTTTATAGAAAAGATTTTTTATTTCTATATCAAATTTTAAAATATCTACGTTTTGACCAGTATAGATGTAGTCATAATATTTGCAGATTTTTTTCTCTAATTCTGCATAACCAAGCGGTGCTTGAGATGCTTCTGCAAAAATAGATTGATGGATATAATAAGGAACAACTCTAAAAATAAATTTTTTAGCATAGTCACCGACTATCTTATCTTCTTTTAAAAATTCTACCTGTACATCCAGTTTAAACCATTTAATCCATCCCTCGGGCGTTCTTTTTTTGATTGTTTCGTGTGCCCATCGAGAACTTAAAATTACTTGGTTGATTATTGCTGTAAGGCTATGACTTTGTGCAAATTGAAACACACGCTCTTTAGCATTAAAGACCATGTTATCTACACGCTTGATTCCTTTCTTGGCATCGTATATTTCGCCTGCTCTCTTAAAACCTATAGTTCCGCCGTCTTGTTGATCAAATCCTAAACTGGCTAGTCCTATCTCATTTACATCTCCGCTAGCAGCTTGAGAACCAGCAGAGGACGATGGAGTAACTACTACCGCTTTACTTTGATTATTAGGATTTACTGTGGCTCGGTCGGTTGAAGGAGGAGAGCCGGCAGTGGAATATAAAATATTAGCCTGTGTAGGAAACTGAATTTCATAAACATCTTCTTCGCCGATAAGTTTTTTTTCTTTTAAGATTTTTTCGTTTTTGTTTAAAAAATTTAGTAGGCTATTTTTTCCTGTTACTAATAATTCTTCTACAGTACCTGGACCGTTTGAATCGCCGCTAATTTTACAGTCTTTATATACGGTATTGACCATATCCGAAAAACCTTGATGATTGTACGGTATGGCTTCTACTTTGTATGTGCTACCACCTTCGTTTACTTGAAAATTTATTTTGATAATTTTTATTGTAAAAAACTTAGGTTTTATGCTTGTGTAAAGATTTCCTAATTCATCGTAGCCTTGAAAATCCATCCTTAAAACATAAGGAGCATTGTCTAGATAGTTTTCAAAATTTGACAACCTAGCCGCACGTTGCATAGATTGTAACAGTAATCCCATGCTATAAGGTTCATAGATGTCAAAAGAAAATGAGATAGCATTTTGATTACCACTTTTTTCATTACCTGCAACAATACATCGCATGTTAAAATTGTTGATGTAGAATTCAGGAGTACCAAACGCAGTAGATACACGCTTGTTGTTAAACCGACCTGCACTAGAAAAAACAATGTTTTCTAATTGACTGATATCTTCTCTATAAAGTGCTGGATTATTAAATTGTTGAGGTGTCAGGCAGGCCAATGTCCATAAGACATTATATGAAGCAAATTGTTCTAAAGGATTTTCTAAGATACTACTGCTAGTTACTGTTACAGCTGGTAGTTCTTTTTCTCTTGAATTTACATCAATTGTTGCTTTATCATCTGCCACTTTATACTCCTAGATACTTTTCTAGATTTGTTTTTTTAGGAAGATAAATGACCGTTCCTGGTTCAAAATCGTATATAGGATCTTTAATCACGCTGAGATTTCTTTGCACAATAACCCACCACAACTTAGAATTTCCGTATACATCATATGCTAATAGATCTGGTCGGTGTCTGTACTGAGACTGGATCACATATTGAAAATCGCTAGATTCGGCAGGAACTGGCCTAATTTTGAGAAGTTCAAGATAAAGATTATTTTGTGGTGTATTATAGTAGGGAGATTGTTTTGTATAGTTTGCCATGTTATAACATTCCTATACCTTCGTTAGATAGATAACCGCCTCTACTAAAGGCCTGTAAATCAAACTGTCTCAATCTTGCTCTGTTATATATCGGAGCCACTGTAACTGATATGGTACTCATGATCGGGACCCAAGTATCAGTATAAGAATATTTGATGTAATTGACATCATCTTTGAAATCAACTGAAAAAGATTTTACAATAACTGGAATATTTCTAAACACGCTAGAACCGTAACCATCTAAGATACAGATCGGAGGAGGATTACCTGCATTATCTCCTTGACCAAAAAACATTTTAGTTACAGATCTAAAAAACATTGTTGCAGCAATCCAATATTCTGCTTCAGTCTCAGTTTCGCAACTCCATTCTCCAGTAATTTGAATGTCGTCTACCGCACTATTCTTATAGGCATAGAACGGGTAGTTGCTATGGATAGTTTCTATAGAGGTATAGTTAGCTTTGGTTGCTAATGTAACAGTAGGAGTGTATGGCCAGGAAACTCCTCCAGCATTTTTTATAGTGCCGATCAGAGGATTGCCTGGTCCGAAAATTTGATCATAGGTCGAATCGTTGTTTAATCTAATCTTCACCCTCCAGTCTTGCCCTGGAGAACTGCTAATTTGTGTTGCACTGCCTTCGGCGGCAAATAGCTCTGCCCCTTTTGGTATATCCTTAGCTCGACCTATACTAAGTATATTGTTGAGTGCTCCTGCTACACCTGATATACCCGCTGAAAAATTTTGTACCGCACCTGCGATATTTCCGCCTACTAATTTGTTGAGTGCTCCTGCTCCTCTATTGACATCTGAAAATATGTTTGATACACCAGCTGTTGCTCTCTGTAACAAATTTGTACTACCGGATACCTTTGATTGTGCGGCTGTGGCAGCATCGGATATACTGCCAATCGTTTGTCCTGTGCCTGCCCAATTGTATGAAGAGCCTACTGCTCCGGATAATTGGTTTATTTTCTTATCTAGAGCCGCTTTATCCAACGCATTAGGATCGCTCAATAGCGAAACTTTTTGATTCGTAAAGGCAGCAGTCGGTGCTTCAATTGTTGAAGACACCGTAGTAACAAGTTTCGCTAAAGGATTAGGAGTTAAAGACATTTTGAGTAGATTCCATAGTCATATAGTCTATTTATTTGTAAAAAAATGTGCTATTATTATAAGAACTAGGAGACTGAGTTATAATGAACCCACCAAAAATAAAATACCTAACAAACAAGGATTTATTAAAAGAAATACATTTAAGCAAAAATACATATTGCAGTTTTACAAAGCCCGAATTTTCGGATTACGATCTAATTGTTCCTAGCATTGAAAAAATAAATGTTAGAACGATAGCAGAAGCAAAGCGAAATAGAGCAGATAGACTAGCAAAAGAAGCTCACGCTGCTGCTGTGCTTGCTGGAGGAAAAAAGCTGCCAGCAAAAGACTTTGAAATCGATTATAAAAAAATATCTAAACAAGATGTCGTATTTAGAATCATGACATTTGAACATGTTCCTCTGGCTCCGGGTCGCAAGAAAACTTTAAAAAATACCGCAGATAGCCACGAGAAAGTAAACTTTCCTCCTTTCCAGCATTGGAAGTTTGACGATAACGACAATCTACTTTGTGTAGGAAAGAGTCATTGGAAAGGTGGTCTTAAAACAGGCAAGTTTAGCAAAGACCACGGACAGATGACCAACAATCTTGCTCGTATGTTTTTAAAATTGTGCGATCGTTATGCTACTAGAGGTAACGTCCGAGGCTATACCTACAACGACGAAATGAAGGGTCAGGCTATTCTTCAACTAACTCAAATAGGACTACAATTCGATGAAAGCAAATCTGATAATCCTTTTGCTTACTATACTGCTGCTGTTACTAATTCATTCGTTAGAATTATCAACATTGAGAAACGTAATCAAAACATTAGGGATGACATTCTAGAAATGAATGGAATGAATCCAAGTTGGAGTAGACAAAATTCTGGTTCGGGTAAAGATCCAGTCGGGCCTGCTCCTGTAACTACTGAAGGCGATTGGGATTGACCTTTTTAATTTTATTTTTTAAACTAACATAATGCAATTATTCAAACGAGCAGCTTGTTTTACAGATATACATTTTGGATTGAAGTCTGGTAGCAGGACACATAACAATGACTGTGAAGAATTTGTTCTTTGGTTCTGCGAAACTGCCAAAGCTAAAGGATGCGAAACTGCTATATTTCTAGGTGATTGGCACCATAATCGTGCTACCACTGATGTTAGTACCATGAACTATACAGTTTCAAATTTAGAATTTCTCAGCAAAAACTTCGAACAGGTCTTTTTTATTTTAGGAAATCATGATCTGTTTTATAAAGATAAAAGAGAAATCAATTCAGTTGAGTTCATGCGACTGTTTCCAAATGTTATACCTATCAAAGAACCGTTTACAGACGGTGATGTAACTATACTACCTTGGTTGATTGGGGACGAATGGAAAGATGTTCCTAAAATCAAGAGTCGATATGTATTTGGTCATTTAGAGTTGCCTAACTTCTATATGAATGCCATGGTACAGATGCCCGATCACGGTCAATTACAAAGCACACACTTTGTAAATCAAGAATATGTATTCAGCGGACATTTCCATAAACGACAAAATAATAGAAATATCACGTATATCGGTAATGCGTTTCCACACAACTATGCAGATGCAGGCGATGACGATCGTGGTATGATGATATTAGAGTGGGGAGGCAAGCCCGAATATCATAGTTGGCCTGGACAACCTGTATATCGTGTCTACAAGCTCAGTCAGATTATTGATAAACCAGATCAACTACTGAGAGAAAGAATGCATTGTCGAGTAACTATCGATCTTCCTATTACATTCGAAGAAGCTAACTTCATCAAAGAAACTTTTATGCCGCAATACAAACTGCGAGAACTGATGCTTATACCAGAAAAAGTAGAAGTTGAAACAACACAAGTTCCTGTAGACATACAGTTCGAAAGCGTAGATACAATCGTAATGAATCAAATCAATGCCATAGACAGCGACAACTATGACAAAAGCTTGTTATTGGACATTTATAAAGAACTATGATAAAGATAAAAAATCTTACAGTTAAAAACTTCATGAGCGTGGGTAATCAAACCCAAGCTATAGATTTTGACCGTGGCCAGCTGACCTTAGTCTTAGGTGAAAATCTAGACTTAGGAGGTGATGACTCTGGTGCCCGCAATGGTACAGGCAAAACTACAATCATCAACGG
>JACCDW010563781.1_pt1 | contig 14239 bp, 10 predicted proteins | sample 7449781 | NCBI WGS metagenome assembly JACCDW01 (sample SAMN15323449, study PRJNA562643) | freshwater metagenome | isolation source: river surface water | place: USA:Blue River Watershed | collected 2017-08-18 | reverse complement strand
GGTCGAGGCGGGGCCGCGCATCCTGCCGCCGCTGCCCGAGCGCATCGCGAAGGACACCTCGCGCCTGCTGGACGAACTGAAGGTGAAGGTAATGACCGGCGACCCGGTCACCGAGGTGCGCGCGGAGGGCGTGCGCATGAAAAGCGGTCGCGATCTGCCGAGCGACCTGACGGTCTGGGCCGGGGGCATCAAAGTGCCGGCAGTGCTGGGCCGTGTCGGACTGCCGACCAATCCGCTCGGGCAAGTCATTGTGTCACCGACGCTGCAGACCATCACGGACCCTGACATCTTCGCGCTCGGTGATTGCGCCAGCTGCCCGTGGCCCTCAACCGGCAAATCGGTGCCTCCGCGTGCGCAGGCCGCTCACCAGCAGGCATCACTGCTGGTCGGCAGCATGAAGCGGCGGCTGCAGGGACGCAGCCTGCCGACCTTTACCTATCGCGACCACGGTTCACTGATTTCGCTCGGCCATTACGAAACCGTCGGCAACCTGATGGGCCGGCTGGTCGGCCGCTCGGTGCGCATTCAGGGCTGGCTCGCACGACTGCTGTACCTGTCGCTGTATCGCCACCACCAGTTCGCGCTGCACGGTTTCCTGCGCATGGCGCTGGATGCGCTTGCACAATGGCTGCGGCGACGCACCTCACCGCGCGTCAAGTTGCACTAGCAATTTTTCGTCGTCATTCAAGTTACGGCCAGAAAGTCCGTCAACCGAAATTCCTTGCATTAACAAAGACAGAGCGTTGCCTGTCGGACAGGCGGCATTCTGTCCGCAAGTTTTTTCGCCGGCATCGTTCAATTTCCTTGGTGGTGAATCCATCTGCGGAACATTTTGTTGCTTGTTTTCACACAGTTGAAAAAATGTGCGATCGGCACCGTTTCGACAAGGAGTGAATGCATGGCAACGAATCTGGAACGTATGCAGATCATGATGGAAGAGATCGGGCCGAGCCTGCCCGAGATCGAGGCCGTGATCCAGAGCGAGGACAAGAACTGGGCGATCCAGTTCAGCGATCAGGCGATCGTGATGCTCGAATGGGCCGAGAATCCGGATCGTGTCGTGCTGACCTCGCTGCTCGGCGCGCCGTCGGAGTCGATGCAGCTCTCCGTCTACGAAACCCTGCTTTGCTACAACCTGCTCTGGAAAGACACGGGCGGCGTAAAAATGGCGCTGTCCGGGCCGGGCGGCGACCTGGTCGTGATCTATGAGCTGTTTTCCGTCGACCTGACCCTGGGTGAATTGCAGACCGTGCTGACGAATTTCGTCAGCATCGCGCAGATATGGACCGTGTATGTGACCGGCGAAAGCGAACAGCCGGGAATGCCTTTGCCCGGCTCGATGGACATGCTGCAGCTCGGCGCCTGATTTTTTCGAACACGCAAACGAAAGGACTCCGACATGGGTAGTGCAATCAACGGGGCGTCAAACAGGAACCCGGTCACCGAGCTGAACAATGCGAAGCAAGCTGCGCCGGCCGCCACGAGCAATGGCCCGGTAAAGCTGCTGTACGGCACCGCGGCGCAGGAACTGACAACCATGATGAACCGGCTCAGGCAGTTCCCGGCAAGCGCACAGGCGCTGGTCAGCTCGCGCAATCCTGACCTGCAGTGATACGACCGTCACACCTCAACGAGACAGGAAAACCATGGCCACCACCATTGAGCAGATACAGAAGCTGGTGCAGGAGATCGGCCCCAGCATGCAGGAGATCGACGCCGTCGTGCAGACCGAAGAGCCGAGCTGGGCCATACAGTTTTCCGACGAAACCATCCTCATTATCGAGGCAGCCGATGATCCTTCCCGCATGGTGCTCTCGGCCGAGCTGGGCATGGTCACCGAGGCACAGCAGCGCAGCGCCTACGAGACCATGCTGTGCTACAACCTGCTGTGGCGCGACAGCGGCGGCGTGAAGGTCGGGCTGGCCGGCCCGCAGGGCGCACTGATCGTCAGCAGGGAAATCTGCCTCGACAACCTGACGCTGGCGGTCCTGCAACAGGAAATCAGCGCATTCATGAAGATCACTCGTTCGTGGATGCAATACATCGTACAGGTCGATCAAGGCGAGCCGACCCCGCTGCCGGGCATGAGCGCAGCCGGCATGCATCTGCAAGTCTGAACCCAGGCCGGCCGGGGTTCGCACCGGCCCGTTGCGCATAAACCGGATACGGCATCGGTTCTGATCCGCCGCGTTCGGTCATCCGCTGATTTTTCTCCTCCTCTTGCCACACAAATACTGTATATTTGTACAGTATAAATGTTGTTCGCCCTTATTTCCATAAAAGCAAGAGGAAACCATGTCCGTCTCCGCCATTGCGGCGCCGGCCGCTTCGCCGTCGCTGCCTCCTTCGCTGAATGAATTTGTCTGGCGCGCGGGCCGTATGGGCTCGGCGCGCTCCGTTGTCACGCCGACCGGCCATGCGACGCTGGACCAAGAACTGCCGGATCATGGCTGGCCGCATCGCGCGCTGATCGAATTGTTGCTGCAGCAGGGCGGCATCGGTGAAATCCGCCTGCTGCAGCCTGCGTTGCAGGCGCTGGGAGATCGCCGTATCGCGCTGCTGCAGCCGCCGCATCTGCCGCAGATCGCCGCCTGGCGCGACTGGGGATTGCCGCCGGAACGCCTGCTGTGGGTACGCGCACCGCGCCATGCGGATGCGCTGTGGAGCGCCGAGCAGATCCTGCGCAACGGCAGCTGCGGTGCGCTGCTGTTCTGGCAGGGCACGATGCGCCATGAATCGCTGCGCCGGCTGCAGCTGGCCGCGCAAGGGTCGGACATGCTGTGCTGGCTGCTGCGGCCGCTGTCGGCCGCCGATGAGCCGTCGCCGGCGCCGCTGCGCATTGCCTTGCGCCCGCTGCCCGATGGCGTGCGGATCGACCTGCTGAAGCGCCGCGGGCCGCAGTGCGCGGCACCGCTGGCACTGCGCTGGCGCGAACGCGCCGGCTCCATCGACGAAACGGCCGAACGGCCGGACGAGGCAAGCGATGCGCTGCTGGATCGCCGTCAACCTGCCGCTGCTGCCGCTGCAGTCGCTGCACCCGCGCTGGTGTGAGCCGCTGCCGCTGGCCATCGTCGACGGCGGACAGGTGATTGCGGCGAGCCGGCAGGCGGCAGCGCAGGGCGTGCGCATCGGCATGCGCAGCGCCAGTATCGACGCGATCGCCCCGGGCGTGCTGCTGCGGCAGCGCGACCTGCAGCGCGAACGGCAGGCCTTCGATGCGGCAGCACTTGCGCTGATGCAGTACACGCCCGAGGTCGCCGCCGGCGCGCAGGGGCTGCTGCTGGACGTGACGGCAAGCCTGTCGCTGTTCGGCGGCCCGCGGCCGCTGTACCGGCGCGTGCGCGACAGCGTGCGCGCGACCGGCCTGTCGCCGCGACTGGGCATGGCGCCGACGGCGCAGGCTGCGGCGTTGCTCGCGCTGCATTCCGGCCGGCGCTGCCGCGCGCTGAAAAAAACCTCGATGCTGCGCCTGCTCGACGCGCTGCCGTTCACGCTGCTGGATGCCGCCGCACGCGAGGCCGACTGGCTGGACGGCATCGGCTGCCGCACGCTGTCTGACTTGCGCCGGCTGCCGCGTGCCGGCCTCAGACGCCGCACGCCTGCCGCGCTGCTCGACACCCTCGATCGTGCGTACGGCGAAGCGCCCGAACTGTTCGACTGGCTGTGCGCGCCGGAAAGCTTCGACGCATCGATCGAGCTGCCGTACCGCGTCGATCAGGCGCCACAGCTGCTGTTCGCCGCCCAGGGGCTGGTGCTGCAGATGACCGGCTGGCTGGTCGCCCGGCAGCAGGCGGTGTCACGCTTCGTGCTGTGGATGGAGCATGAGCGCGGACGCACGCGGCGCGCGCCGACGGCGCTCGAGATCGCGCTGGCCGAGCCTGCGTGGCAGGAAGACCACCTGCTGCGCCTGCTGAAAGAGCGGCTGGGCCGGCTACAGCTGGCCGCCCCCGTGATTGCGCTGCGACTGGAAGCGGCACAACTGGCGCGCCTGACGCCGCCGAGCGGGCAGCTGTTCCCCGAGCCGGGCGGCACGCCTGAGGACTACCGCCGGCTGCTCGAGTTGCTGGCAGCGCGGCTGGGGCCGGCGTCGGTGCAATTGCCGGCGGCCTGCGCGGACTATCGCCCGGAAATCGCCAACCGCTGGGAGGCGGAAAGCGCTGCGCATGACGAAGGCAGCATGCCGGCCGCCGCGCGGCCATTCTGGCTGCTCGAACAGCCGTTGCCGCTGACGGTGCGCGGGCATCGTCCGTTTTACGGTTCCGCGTTGCGCCTGCTGTCCGGCCCGGAGCGCATCGAGACCGGCTGGTGGGACGGTGCGCTGGCACTGCGCGATTACTTCGTCGCGCAAGGGGAGGAGGGCGCGTGCTACTGGGTCTATCGCGAGCGCGATGCGGGAAGCGCGCGCTGGTTCCTGCACGGGCTGTTTGGATGAAAGCAGCGGCGCCCGGCCTGCACCGGGAGCCTTTGCTGCATGACGACACCCCATGTCACTTCCGTCCTCGCTTCCCGGCTATGCCGAACTCCAGTGCGCATCGAACTTCAGTTTCCTGCGCGGCGCGTCTCATCCGGAGCAGCTGGTCGCGCGCGCGGCCGAGCTCGGCTATGCGGCGCTGGCCATCACCGACGAATGCTCGGTCGCCGGCGTGGTGCGCGCGCATGGCGAGGCGAAGCAGCACCAGCTGTCGCTGATCATCGGCAGCCAGTTTCGCGTGCACGATGAGTACGGCGGCAGCCTCTGGCTGATCGCTCTCGTCACCGACCGCAACGGCTACGGCAACCTGTGCGAGCTGATCACGCTGGCGCGCAATCGCACCGACAAGGGCAGCTACCTGCTGAAACGAAGCGATTTCGATGCGCCGCCTGCCGGCCTCGCGCACCTGCAGGGACTGCCCGGCTGCATCCTGCTGCTCGCGCCGGACTACGGGATCGATGCGGCAGAGCTGCATGAGCAGCTGGCCTGGATGCGCGCCAGCTTCGGCGCGCGCGCGCGCGTCGCGCTGACCTTGCTGCATCGCGGGCGCGACGAGCAGCACAAGGGGACGCTGCTGCAGGCCGCCGCCGCGCAGGGACTGCGCGTGGCCGCTACCGGCGATGTCTGCATGCACCTGCGCTCGCGCAAGCGCATGCAGGACGTGCTGGCCGCAATCCGCGCCGGCCGTCCGGTCGCGCAATGCGGACGCGCGCTGTTCATGAATGCCGAACAGCACCTGCGCTCGCGACTGCGGCTGGCGAACATGTACCCGGCCGACACGCTGGCGGAGACTGTAGCGATCGCAGGGCAGTGCAGCTTCTCGCTCGACCAGCTGCGCTACGAGTATCCGGACGAGCTGGTGCCGGCCGGCCATACGCCGTCGAGCTACCTGCGCGAACAGGCGTGGATCGGCGCGCACCGGCGCTTTCCGGCGGGCGTGCCGGCGAACGTGCAGCAGCAACTCGAGCACGAGCTGCTGCTGATCGCCGAGATGGCTTACGAGCCTTATTTCCTGACCGTCCACGACATCGTGTCCTTTGCGCGCAGCCGGCACATCCTCTGCCAGGGACGCGGCTCGGCAGCGAACTCGGCGGTCTGCTATTGCCTCGGCATCACCGAAGTCGATCCGGCGCGCGGCAACCTGCTGTTCGAGCGCTTCATCTCGAAGGAGCGCAACGAACCGCCCGACATCGACGTCGACTTCGAGCACCAGCGGCGCGAAGAAGTGATCCAGTACATCTACGACAAATACGGCCGCCATCGCGCGGCGCTGACCGGGGTCGTGATCACCTACCGCCCGAAGAGCGCGATCCGCGAGGCGGGCAAGGCGCTCGGCATCGATGCGCAGATCATCGACCGGCTGGCAAAGTCGCATCGCTGGTGGGACAGCAAGGAGGCGCTGCACGAACGCTTCACCGAATGCGGGATGGATCCGGAATCGCCGGTCGCGCAGCACTGGCTGCAGATTGCCGCCGAGCTGATCGGCTTCCCGCGCCACCTGTCGCAGCATCCGGGCGGCTTCGTGATCGCGCGCGACAAGCTGTCGCGGCTGGTGCCGATCGAGAAGGCGGCCATGCCGGGGCGCAGCGTGGTCCAGTGGGACAAGGACGACCTCGACGCGCTTGGCCTGCTGAAAATCGACATCCTCGCGCTTGGCATGCTGTCAGCGCTGCGGCGCGCGCTGGCGCTGGTGTCGGAACAGCAGGGCGAGCCGTTCGAGCTGTCCGACCTGCCTGCCGAGGACTGCGCCACCTACGAGATGATCGGTCGCGCCGATACCGTCGGCGTATTCCAGATCGAGAGTCGCGCGCAGATGAGCATGCTGCCGCGGCTGCGGCCGCGCACTTTTTACGATCTCGTGATCGAGGTGGCGATCATCCGCCCCGGGCCGATCCAGGGCGGCATGATCCATCCGTACCTGCGCCGCCGGCAGGGACTGGAGCCGGTCAGCTACCCGAGCGCCGACATGGAGACCGCGCTGTCGCGCACGCTCGGCGTGCCGATCTTCCAGGAACAGGTGATGCAACTGGCAATGCTGGCCGCAGGCTTCACTGCCGGCGAGGCCGACCAGCTGCGGCGCGCGATGGCTGCATGGAAGCGCAAGGGCGGCCTCGAGAAATTCCATGACAAGCTGGTCAACGGCATGCTCGAGCGCGGCTATACGCGGGAATTCGCCGAGGCACTGTTCAGCCAGATCGGCGGCTTCGCCGAATACGGTTTTCCCGAGAGCCATGCGGCGAGCTTCGCGCTGCTGGCCTATGCGAGTGCGTGGCTGAAGCGTCATCATCCGGCCGCCTTCCTCGCAGCGCTGCTGAACAGCCAGCCGATGGGATTTTATTCGCCGTCGCAGCTGGTACAGGATGCGCAGCGACATGGCGTTGACGTGCGCGCCGTCGATGTCGGCTGCAGCGACTGGGAGGCTGCGCTCGAATCCGTACAGGGCAGGGCGCCGGCGGTGCGACTCGGACTGAATCAGGTGCACGGGCTGACACAGGAAGCCGGCTGGCGCATCGAGGAAGCGCGCGCCGTCAGGCACTTCCGCGACCTGAACGACCTTGCGGTGCGCGCATCACTGTCGTCGTCCGACCTGCAGGCACTGGCGGCGGCGAATGCGCTGCAATCGCTCGCCGGCCATCGGCGTGAAGCACGCTGGCATGCGGCGGCCGCCGTGCCCGGCAAGGGCCTGCTGAAGCAAGCAAGCATCGCAGCCGATGCCATCAGCCTGCCGGCGCCGAGCGAAGCACAGGAAATTGTTGCCGACTATCGAACTCTTGGCATGACACTCGGCCGTCATCCACTGGCGTTGCTGAGGCAGCAGCTGCTGGCGCGGCGACTGCTGCCGGCCGCCACGCTGGCCGGCTTCCGGCAGGGACAGTTCGCGCGTGCCTGCGGTCTCGTCACCGTGCGCCAGCGTCCGGCAACGGCAAAGGGGACCGTCTTCGTCACGCTCGAGGACGAGACCGGCGTAGTGAACGTGATCGTCTGGCCGGCGCTGGTCGAGTCGCAGCGCAGGGAATTGCTGCAGTCGTCGCTGCTGGCCGTCTACGGCCTATGGCAAACCGAGCACAACGTGAGCCATCTGGTTGCGAAGCGCCTGCTCGACCTGACGCCCCTGCTGGGCAGCCTGAAGACAGACAGCCGGGATTTCTGCTGACGTCCGCCGGACCGAACCGCTTGCGGATCGGCGTTACCCACGCACCGACGCCCGCAGAGCGCCTGTCCGTTCGGCCAGACGCCTTACCAGAAACCGACGAAGAGACCATGTCCCTACCACCGACCCAAGCAGCCACCCACCCGAACCTTACCAACAGCACCTCCGCCACACCGGGCCTCCCGCCACAACCCCTTGCACACGCGCCGGCGAACCCGTCTTCGGACAAAGCGTCGCCCCCGCTGGCCAACACCCCGCAAGCCTCACCCGATCCCGCGTCGCTACCGGCAAGCCCAGGGCGCGGCGAACAGGCTAAAGGCACTGCGCAGGCGAACATACGGATGTCCAACCGGGTACCGACGCTGGCGCTGCAGTCCGGACCGCCGAAAGCCATGTCTTCCGGCAGCAGCTCCGCGAGCAGCGTGCCGCCGATCAGCAAGCGCAGCGCATCCTTCATCCTGAAGCCGCAACCGATACCGAAGTCGCCACGGACTGCGCCCACCTCGGCCCGGGCGGTAAAGAAAGAGGACAAAAGCGCCAGCCAGCCCCCGGTCACGGCATACGGCTCGTCCGCCAGCAGCGCGTCGACCGCCTCGACCGCTTCGACGTCCGCCATCTCGTCGGCGTCCACCCCGAACATCGCTTCGACATCCGGCATCTCCTCGGCGTCCGCTCCGAACATCGCCACGCCGCCCGACTCCAGCACCTCGGCAACCGCACAATCGAGCGAACCCGTTCTGCGGAGAATACGCGCCCGCTCGCAAGTGGAAGTGCCGACACGCATGCTGGAGAAAGTCGAACGGAACTACGTTCCGAACCTGCTGGCCAACCTGATCGTCGACGACGTCATTGCCGGTGAAATACTCGCCGACCAGTTGCACAAAGTGGGGCGAATCGACTCGGCCTTTTATCTGTACAAACTGCCGCCCGAGTTGCAGCCGCTGGCCAAGAGCTCGATTCATTCGACCATCTCATCCAGCAAACTGATGCAGGCCCTGTTCGCCGAGGATTTCCGGGCAAACAAGGGATGGCTTGAAGCCAGGGCCATCTATGCCGCCGCGGCGACATCGATCGATACGCCTGCACCGCGGGGAAAGAAAATCGATATCGGCACGGTTGATCCCGAGCTGAAGGCAGCGATCCGCGAGAAGCTGAAAGGCCGTGCCGAAGTCATCGTGCGCAGCCTGCTCGGGCATCCGGCCAGCCTGAAAAATTCACCGCTGCCAGAAAGGCTGATCGACTACCTCGTGCACTGCGACCAGCGCTTCCACATGAAACTGATGCAGGGAGAGCGCACCTGCAACTTCAGCAGCAGCCAGATGCGCGACGCCCGCATCGCGCTGCAGAAGCAATTGCTGGTCACTTATCTGCTGCAACCGATGCTGTCCGGACTCGCGCAGGCACGACCGTCCCAGAGCGAGATCTGGTTCCTCAGTCTGCTGATGAGCAGCCTGCTGAAAGCCTTGCCTCCGCTGCATGACGAGGTCTTTGCTCGGTCCTTCGGCACATCCCCGAAACGTTTCCAGGAAGCGGTCACCAGCAAGCACGCCGTCGAGGAAAAACTGGAGAAGATGGAAAAGCTGGAAAAGCAGCGCCAGAGAACGGAGCAGCGCAAGGCGACGTTCAAGTCCCGGCCGGGGCATGTGCGTTCGCGCAGCGCCGACACCACCCTGATTGACCTTCGCTCGCTACCGACGCGCGAGGAGATGATGCAGAAGCGTGCAGAGAAAAAAAGATCCGAAGCACTGGCCAACGAAGTCGATGGCAAGGTCGGCGAGTTCGAGAATGTCCTGAAGGATGCGGAAAAAAACGTGGAAGAACACGAAAAGATCCGCAAGGCGCACGCCGACCTGCAGGAGTTCAACGCAGACGACCTGCAGCTTGTGCTGGATATTCTCAACGATCGCGATGGTGACATCGAGATACTGGACGCACTGGACAATACGCCCGATCCCCAGCCGGCACGTGCCGTTCCGCTCGGCGAGGCTGATGACACGACCACGGCCAACACCCTCACGTCGCCCGACAACACGACCACGGCAAACATCGTGACCATCGGAGGCACTGGCGGATCCGCGAGCCTGCCTGCGTCGTCAACGGCTTCGACCTCGGACAGCGTTTAAGCAAGGGAAAGACATGAGTCGCAGTCCGAGAGCCTCCCTGAGAAATCCTGCGCCACCGGATTCGATCGCGCTGGATCCGCCGCACGAAACTGAGGCAAGCGATCGCGAGAAGCCGAGAAGTCAGTCTGCGCCGGTCATGATGTCGCCGGCCTCGGCGGCCGCACCTGCGGTACCGCCGTTGAGCCTGCTGCCCTCGTCGGCAGCAGGCAAGCCGTGCGCACCGCTCGTGTCCGGCGAACCCGAGCTCAGGTCGCCGCGCTCGCGCGTGCGATTCAGCGAACCCGACGCCGGGAAAGACGGCACTTCGACACCGCGGGGAAAATCGCCACGCCCCGCGGAATCCGTGCCGCTTCCCGGCCGGCGGCGAATCGACAGCTCGCAGCGGCATGTTGCCAGCCCGCGATCGCCGCGCGATACCCCGGGCATCGATATCCGGCCATCGTCACGCGGGCCAAATCAAACGCTGATCGAACTGGGCAACGTGGCAGCACGCCTGATTTTCGAAGCGATCCGGTCGGACAGGGGCAGCCTGTCAAAAGATGCGATTGTTTCCCTGGCCCGCTTCGAAGTGCACATACCGCTGGAAAAGCTGCCGAGCGAATTGCGCGAAAAAATCGGCGAGACCAGGGATGGGAAAGTGTCCCATGCACGCCTGATCAAGGCCCTGTATCTGGACTTGCTGACGGAGTCCGAGGCCGGCAAGACGCTGCTTGCAATGCGCAGGATGGTGATGCTGCAGTATGGCGGCACCCACCTGACTTTGGCCGAGCGCCTCCGCATCGAAGAAAAGGACCTCGGTTTCAAGGCGCGAATGCAGGCGAATCTGGAAGGGCAGGCGAGGGCCTGTGCAGCGATCGCGCTCGGCCGCGTCGGTTCGGCGCAGGGCCCTGCCATATCGACCAGCAAACTGCCTGCAGAACTGGTCGCATTCTGGAAAGCCATGGACCGGGAACTGTGCGGATGGGGCCGGGAAAATCCTGACCTCGACGCAGACCAGTTGCGCACCGCACGCGAAAATCTTGGCTTTGACATCCTCTTCACGCGCCTGATGCTGCCAGTCGCGCTGGGTGGACCTGACGAGTCGCATCTGGTCATACCGATGATGTTCTTCGACGCGGTCAAGAGCGCACTGCTGGATGACTGGCCGGCGTTTGCGGGCAGCATGATCACGACGCAGGAACACGGCAGTGCGAACACTGACGACCCAAGCAGGGCGCCGACTTCCACAGCGGCCGCGGTGCCAGCAGTATCAACCGCATCCGCCGCATCCCCCCGGTCGGCCAGCGCCAGCACGCCGACGGCCGATCGCGGCGAATCGACCGGCTGATCCTGACCTGCCCGGCCCCCGATGGCGAATGACTGCTGAAATCCGAGGCAGCGCTTTCGTCATCGCGGGCGCACACATGGGCATGAACCTCGAACGTGCTTCAGGGTCATTCAACATGATGGCCCGCACCTGCCAGACGGTGACACCCACCTGAATCGGGAGACAGGCGGGCGCGATGCTCGCTGCCTCGTCCTGCCCGGCCAACGTACCGGCTACGGCCCGGAAGCCGAGTGCCGCGGCAGAAATATGCGCTAACGCAAGGCAAGATGCGGCAGCGCGGGCGTACAGTCAATCCGACAGCGATCTGGCAATCGCTTGAATCAGCAGGCTGACCCGATCCTGCGGGAGATCGCTCTTGTCTCCCGTCGGTTTTCCATGGAGGAATCGCATGACGCAACCGGCTATGCCACCGCGTGACTGCACGACATTCACGCTGAATATCGAAGACAAGATCTATCGTTGCCCGGTATCTGTGGAGGCGCTGTATGCATTGTGCCGAGAGCAGGACCGGTCGCTGAGCCGGATTGATGCGTACCTTGACCTGAAGATGAAAGTCCACGCGACCGTCGCGCAGAAGCTGGAAGAGGGCGGCGTGCCGGAGGTGCTGGAAGTGGAGGATTTCCTCGCCCGCTGAGTCGGAACGAAAAAACGCCGCCCCCGACGTCCGTCGGGGCGGCGTCTCCTTCAGCGTGCGGGATCAGGCGGCAGTGGCAAGACCGGGGGTGAGCGGTTGGGACTGACGCAGGTCTGCGATCAGTTCAAACACTTCGTCCTTCGACAGCACATAGCGCTCCATCAGCGTTGACTTCAGCTGCTCCATCCAGCCGCGATAATCCGAGATCGTCGCCAGCGTCTGCGAATACAGTTCGTCGGCCTTGGCTTCTACGGCGCGAAGCGAATCTTCATGCGCGCCGTCGCGCCGCAGCTGCCGGTAATCCAGCTTCGACCGCGAGTACATCGACAACTGGTTGACCATCAGCTCCAGCCGGGCCGTCACTTTCTGGATATCGTTCTGGCTGCCGACCGAGATGCCGCGCGCACCATAGAACAGCTCCTCGGCCGCAACACCGCCGTACAGCTGCTTCACGTCCTGCTCCAGCTCTTCCAGCGTCTGCAGTCCGGCGTCCGGCGTCGCCGACAGCACATAGCCGAGCGCGCCCAGTTTCGACACCGATTCGGTGCTGATTTTCAGCAGCGGCGACTTCGCCTTGACTTCATCCAGCGTCAGGCCCTGCTTCAGCAAAGGATCAACCTGCATGAAGAAATGCCCCAGTTCGTGCAGCGCCACACGTTCGCGCTGCTTGTCCTTTTCCGCACTCGCGGCACGGTCGGTCAAGCCGATCGCGCTGCGCTCGAACGCCCGGAACAGCAGTTCGGTGTCGATGCGCGTCTTCTCTTCAATCGCGATCATGCTGGCCCGATCGACCACGGTTTCCAGCAGCGCGGGCGACAGGTTGGCCGTGATCTCGGCGACATAATCGAGATTCAGGCTGTCCCAGTCTACGACGGCCGGAGCCTTGCGGCGCAGGAAGACGCCGAGCAGCTCCCGCCTTTCAGCCTTGTTCGGCAGGCGAAAATTGATCTTCACCGAAAAACGCCGCAGCATCGCTTCGTCCATTTCGCTGTTGGCGTCATCGAAGTTCGACGCGACCACCCAGATCACGCCCTGGCCCTCGTCGCTCTTGATGCCGTCCAGCAGGCCGAGCAGCGTGTTCGTGGTATCGTCATCCCACTTGCGTTCGCCGCGCCCGCGCGGCATGAACAGCGATTGCGCTTCATCGAGGAAGATCAGGCAGCGTCCTTGCGCGACGGCCTTTTTGTAAATGGCGTTCAGCGCCTTCGATCCGCCGCCGACCAGCCCCGACTCCAGCCCCGAGCCGGAGGCCTGGATCAGCGGAATATCGAGTTTCTTCGCGAGGTAACCAGCCAGCTTGGTCTTGCCCGTACCGGCGGGCCCCGTCAGCATCACGTTGAATGGCTTGTCGATATTGTGCGACTTGTACAGGTCGCGATTGAGGATCATCGACTCGAGGTGCGCGACTTCACGCTTGATGTCGTCCATGCCGACCAGGTCATCCATGCTGCCTTTCAGCTTGTCCGGCCGGATCACGCTGGCCGATGCGCCCATGCCGGGCATGCTCTTCCTGAGCATCACGGCCATCAGCACCAGCAGCAGGATGCCGATCGCATTATGGGCAAGGAAGCTGCCGGCCGATTCAAGAAAACCCTGCGGCGCCTCATGATCCTGCATCACCGCCGGGTTCGCCATCACCCAGTCCGGCTGTGCGATCGCATACGGGATGCCGTTCTTCAGCAGGACCTCGCGTTCGAGGTTGACGTGCGTCGAGTTCGGCACTTTGACTGACAGCATCTTGGCCTGGTCTTTGTACTTGATCACATAGCGCGGCGACTCTGCTGCCGGCTGCACGATCAGCAAGTATTCAAGCCGCTGCCGCTGCGCAGGCAGCGATGTGATCAGCGAAACGTCCTGGCTGTACACCACCGGGGAAGCAGGCAACAGGCGCGGCGCACTCTCGAAAGAAATGATGATGGCTGACAGCAGCAGCAGCGCAAACAGCGCCGTGCGCAGGCGGCTGTTCTTCAGGAATTGGGCGAGCGAATTGATCAGCGTTGAAAATTTTGGCATGAATTCACGAGTGAAATTGCCGCGGCCTGCGGCAGGCGGCGCCAGGGTTGACGCACGGATTGCGTTAAGCGGGGGTAGGACAGGGGGGAGACGGGGAAAGTTGCGCGACCGGCTGAAAACTTGTGGTCAGACGTGACGGCGACCGTTCAGGTCGCGTACGGCGCTTTTGTCGGGGAAGAAGGAAAGGGCGCGGGAATCCGGACGCGGCCGGACTCCCGCTGAAGCATTTGAACGGGCGCTCAGACCAGCCCGAGTATCCGGCCGAGCTCGGTCAGGTAGGGCGTGTCTTTCAGCACTTCGCCTTCGACACTGGCAACGACATCGTCGAGCTTGCTGCGTACGCCATGGAGCTGCTGCTCAAGCCCCGGGGCAGCGCCTTCGGGACTGTCAAGCGTGCCCTTGAGCATGGCAAGTTCGGTGCGGAGTTCGTCGACTTTGGGCGAATCGGATGGCGCGGCGGCGAGTTCCTGCTCCAGATCAGCGACCAGCGTGCGTATACGTTCGAGACTGAATTCCTTTT
>JACCDW010939257.1_pt1 | contig 14240 bp, 15 predicted proteins | sample 7449781 | NCBI WGS metagenome assembly JACCDW01 (sample SAMN15323449, study PRJNA562643) | freshwater metagenome | isolation source: river surface water | place: USA:Blue River Watershed | collected 2017-08-18 | reverse complement strand
TGGGAAATGCCCGCCATCCTTTGGCTTCAAATTCTAGCCACAGGCGCGATGATTTGCGTGGGCCGCAGTCAAGGAAATACCATCGCGACGCTGGTGCTTTCGGAACGTTTTTTCACGTACGGAAGCTTTGCGCTGATCAGCACGTACCTGTTACTCATCCCTATTATTGATCAATACGCTATTAAAAATAGATTCATCCTAGCGATCGCATTCCTCTATTTTATGGGGTCATTTTATTTTTATGGAATTAAACAAGGGCCATTGAATACCCGCCTACGTGCTGATCTAACCAACGCCTTTTATTCCTCAAGTTCCACGAGCTACCCCATTTCATCGCAGGCATTGCAAGCACTACTACATGCGCCTTATTATCAGGTAGATTCAACGGAATTACTTCCTCGGCTAACGGAGAAGATAGCCTTGCATACACCCTTACATGATGCGATGGAAATTGGCACGAACGGCCGCATCACGCTGAAAATCAATGATATACCCGCCAAAGAATCATGGTCTGACGCGCGGTGGATTACCATTCAATCGATCACCAATCCAGATTCAAGCATCGTTTGTTCGTTGGCAAGCGATCAGGCCAACAAGCAAAAAGTCCTTCATTTGAACTCGCTCCAGTTCACCAATTTGACGCAGAAACATGTTCATTTGTACACTCAAAAAGTCAGCGGTCACCTTTCTGTTCAATATCTAGGCAGTTTGTAAATCCTGTTTAATCTTTTTTACTTGCATCGTTAACCAAAATATAAAACACGATGAAAGTATTAACACACGTACCTGGAGCGGTATTAGCGTTCCTTTTCCTTTTTGGGGGCATCAACTTCTTTTTCCCCATGACGCCCATGCCTACGATGACCGGAAATCCGGCCAAATTCATGGAGCTTTTTGGCGGCACTGGCTATATGACTACCATCAAAGCGCTAGAAATTTTAGGTGGCGTCTTGATCATCTTACCTGCACACAGAGCGAAGGCTCTTTTGATTTTGGGGCCAATCGCCGTGAATATCATGTTTTTTGAATTCTTTATCCAAGGCACTCCGGGAATCGGTATTTTATTGGTGGCGCTTGTGGGTGTGCAAGCTTATATTGATAAGGCGAAGTTTCGGGTTTTGGTGTAAAACCAAATCGCTGAGGGGGGCAGCCATGCCAATGCTTGAAGCTTTGGCATAGCGAATAAAAGTTTGGCTGGTCAAACTTTGGCAATCCGAAAAGGTTTGCCAAAGACTCGTAGCATAGCTGTGGTGGGCAGCCATGCCAAAGCTTGAAGCTTTGGCATGGCGAAAAAACTAGCCCAACAAATACTGCTTAAATCCTTCAAAATCCGTCCCCATGGGGATGGATTTTTTTTGCAGATCCAATAAGGCCGATAGGCGTTCGGGAACATCGACAGAGACGCCTAGAGTCGACTCGACCGTTGGTAAAAATTTAGCATAATGAGCCGTGGCTAGAATAATGCCGTAGACATCATCACCATATTCCGCCATATACTGCGACAGCCCATCATAGCCCACCGCGGTGTGTGGACACATGATGTAACCGGTGCGTTGATACACATCGAGCATCGTTGACTGCGTTTGCACGTCCGATGTAAAATAACCTTTCATACGATCACGCACAGCTTTCCATTCATTACCCGCCAAAATCTGCATACGAATAAAGTTCGACGGCGCACCCACATCCATGGCGTTTGACAAGGTCTCCACCGATGGTGAAGGCGCATAATTTCCCGTTGCCAAATAATCCGGCACTGGGTGATTTTCATTACACGCCGCTATAAAATCATGCACTGGTAAACCCATGCGATAGGCCATCAAGCCCGCCGAAATATTACCAAAATTCCCCGAAGGAACACAGAATACAATCGGCTTAGTGACACCCTTGCGGCGCGCCTCCGCATAGGCCGCGAAATAGTAAAATGATTGGGGAATTAAACGAGCAATGTTGATGGAATTAGCAGAGGCTAGCTCAAACGCAGCCCGGAGGTCGGCGTCCAAAAATGCCTGTTTTACGAGTCTTTGGCAATCATCAAAGGTTCCGTCAATTTCCAAAGCGGTCACATTGCCACCCAAAGTCGTTAATTGCTTTTCCTGAATATCAGATACCTTCCCGCTCGGATATAAAATCGTCACCGATATCCCCGGCGTATTAAAAAATCCCTGTGCCACCGCACCACCCGTATCCCCCGATGTCGCCACCAAAATCCGAATTTCCCGCGCCGACTTTAACAAATAATGCGACATGATCGCCGCCATAAAACGTGCACCAAAATCCTTAAAGGCCATCGAAGGCCCATGAAACAACTCCAACACCCCTACGTTCGGCTCTAACTCCACCACGGGAGCCTCGAACGTCATGGAACGCTCGATAATTCCTTCAATTTCCGAATCCGTCAACTCATCACCCAACAAGTGTTTACACACTGCAACTGCAATTTCTGGTAAACTCAAGGTATGTATCGTCTCGAAAAAGGCAGTCGGCATGGGCTTAATCTCCTGCGGCATATACAAGCCATTATCAGGCGGAAGACCGCGAAAGATCGCCTCCTCTAAGCTTACATCCGGACTTTCGTGTTGGGTACTATATAGTTTCATCTATTCTCAATGCATCATTTACCAAGTATGGAAGGACATTATATCGGTCCATTTCCAGACAAAAAGCGATGTCTTTTTCTATTCCTAGGCCCAAAAGGCGGTTGACATGCGAAGAGTTTTTCACGGCGGTCAACAAATCATTGGACGCCAGATTATATTGTTTCCAAGCCATCAAGGCCGCATCATCAGCCACCACGAATTCGCCGTGTAACAGGTCAATCAACGCACCGGCAAATAAGGTGTCCTCCAAATTTGGTTTGCCTTTCCATCCTGCACAGACGATTAAGGCATCGCCGTTCCACGCACGAAGCGCATCTTTCACGCGTGAAATGTTCAAAAATGCGCCTGCATAAACTCGTGCTGCTGAGGCCGACCGACGAAGAGCCACCGTGCCGTTTGTCGTTGTCACACAGATTTTGGCACCTTTTACACGTTCGACCTGGTAGGAGAAAGGCGAATTATCAAAATCAAATCCTTCAGGCGTCACGCCATTCCGTTCCGCCGCTGTTAAATATCCTTGTGCTCCATAGGAAGCACATAATTCGACGTCCTCAACCGGCAAAATCTCCGCTGCTCCGTGCGCAAATGCCGTCACCATGCAGGAAGTTGCCCGAAAAATATCCACCACAACCACCGCTTGACCTTTCAGGTCATACAAATGGATCAAATCCGGCGATAAGCAGACGTCTATTTTTTTCATTATAAAAAGGGCATTTTCACGATAGATGCTTTCACCGCTTTGTCACGAATCGAGATGAAAATCTCAGCATCTGCATGCGATGTTGCTACGTAACCCATCCCGATTCCCTTTGCGAGCGTCGGCGATTGCGTACCCGAAGTTACTTCTCCGATCACATCACCTGCTGCGTTCAAGATGGGGTAATGTTGGCGTGGAATCCCACGATCAATCATTTCAAATCCCACCAACTTCTTCGAAGGACCTGCCGCTTTAATCGCCGCATGGTGATCCTTCATGATAAAATCTTTGTTGAACGATGTGATCCAACCCAAACCTGCCTCAATCGGCGAAGTCGTATCATCTATGTCGTGGCCATATAAGCAATAGCCTTTTTCCGTGCGGAGCGTGTCGCGAGCACCTAGGCCCACAGGCAAAATTCCTTCCGGTTCGCCTGCCGCGAAAATCGCATTCCACATGGCTAATGCGTTTTCGTTTTTGACATATATTTCAAAACCACCCGCACCAGTATATCCCGTATTGGAGATAATGACATCATCAAAACCAGCCATTTGACCTATTTTAAAGGTATAGTAGGGCATGGCATCTAAGTCTACCGAGGTTAGGCGCTGTAACACACCGGCTGCTTTCGGCCCTTGAACCGCAAACAAACTGTAGTCATTGCTGGCATTCACCATATTCACCCCGAAGGTGTTGTGCGAAGAAATCCAGTTCCAATCCTTCTCAATGTTGGACGCATTCACGACCAACAAATATTCGTTATCGCGAATTTTATACACCAATAAATCATCCACAATACCGCCCGTTGCGTTTGGCAAACATGAATATTGCACCTTGCCATCCACTAATTTCGAGGCATCATTGGAAGTCACGTATTGAATCAAATCAAGCGCTTTTTCACCACTCAAGAAAAATTCGCCCATGTGGCTCACGTCGAAAACCCCCACGTTATTACGCACGCAATGATGCTCTTCAATCAAATTCGTGTATAAAACAGGCATGTTAAATCCCGCAAAAGGCACCATTTTTGCGCCCAACGCCACATGCGTATCATTCAAATGTACTTGCAACAATTCTTCCATTATTCGCGGTATAAAACTTGTAAAAGGGTTTGGCCCACGGCTTTCAACGTGGATTTATCGATGTTCGCTAAATTATCTTGATGTGTGTGGTGGTAAGATCCAAAGTCAAATCCGCCATTCGCCGGACGTAAGTCGATGATGTCAATCATTTGAATTTTCGCCACTTCATTCACTGCGGTATGGTCGTCGGATATGCCAAAAGCATCCGCATCCAAAAAGAATTCGCCGTAGCCTAAGTCCGTGGCCGTCGACCAAATCGAGCGAACTAAACCGGGTGCATATTGCATGGACGTGCCTTCATGTGGGAATTTGGCTCCTTTGGCGCCAACCATATCCAATAAGATTCCATAGTAAGGACGGTAGCCGGCAGGGATAATATTTGCCGACCAATACTGCGAACCGAGGGCCCAACTCGCCGGATTTCCAGCCGGGGAATCGTGCGGTTCGCCATGATCTTCTAGGTCAAAAAACACAAAATCCACACCTACATTAGGCTTGTTTTTTGTCTCGGCTAGCACGCGGGCAATTTCAATCATCACACCCACACCAGACGCACCGTCATTCGCCGCATCAATGGGTTCATCTTTACGGACTTGATCTTTGTCGGCAATGCTCCTCGAATCCCAGTGCGCCGCTAGCAAAATCCGTTTTGCCGCGGAAGGATTAAAAGAAGCAAAAATATTGGTCCCTTGAAGGGCTTTACCATCGTAGCGATTGGCCGAAAATTCTTGGGTAGTTACGGTTAAACCGTAGGATTTCATTTTAGTTACGAGCCAATTTCCACATGCTTTTTGAGCGGGCGAATTGGGAATACGTGGCCCAAATGCGACTTGTTTGGCAATAAATGCATAGGCGGAATCCGCAGCAAAGTCGGGTGTGGGAACTAAAGTTGCCGTAGAAACGGTTTCTTGGGAGCCTGTTTGGAGAGATTGGTATCCGTAATAACCACCGGTGAGTACGAAGATGACCAATAAAAATAACGCGATGCGGGAGCGATTCATCCGGCAAAGATACAAATAAGGAGTTAAGATTTGAAACGCTGTCAAGGTTATGTACCTTGCGCTTTAATAGAAAAAAATTATGGGAATTAGCCCAAAGGAGGAGAAGTTTATCAACAATCTTCAACAAGAGATTATCGAGTATTTGGAATTGAACGATGATCGTTCGTTTTCAGTCAATCAATTACATAAGGCGTTCGCGATTCGCGATCGCAAGACCAAGGAAATTTATTCGGACGTTGTCGCGCGCTTGGTGCGTGAGGGCCGTTTGATTAAGCAGGCCGACGGCAATGTGCGCGTGGATACCGATTCATTTATGGTGGAAGGCCGTGTAGATCATGTCAATGCGCGTTTTGCATTTATCGTGCGCGATGATGCCGAGAAGGATATTTGGGTTTCGACTCAGGATTTATATGATGCCAAAGACGGGGATCGTGTTCGCGTTCAGGCGCGTAAATCATCGAATAAGAAGCAAGACCGCCCGGAAGGTGAGGTCGTTGAAATCTTAGAACGCCGTTCTGCGGAGCTCGTGGGTGTCCTTCAAGTGACGCCTGGATATTCGTTTTTGATCCCAGATTCTAAGAAAATTTACGAGGATATTTATGTCAATCGTTATGAGACGATGGGCGCCAATCACTTAGATAAAGTGATTGTGGAGGTGTTGCGTTGGGCCACTCCCGGTAAAAAAGCCGAAGGTCGTGTGGTCAAAGTCTTGGGCAAGGCGGGTGAAAACGAGACAGAAATGCACTCAATTTTAGCAGAATATGGCTTACCCTATGAGTTTCCAGAGGCGGTTGAAGACGCCGCAGATGCGATCTCTGTGACGATTCCGAAGGATGAAATTAAGAAGCGCAAGGATTTGCGCAAGGTATTGACCTTTACGATTGACCCGATTGATGCCAAGGATTTTGATGATGCCATTAGTTATCAAGTATTGAAAAATGGGAATACGGAGATTGGGGTACACATTGCGGATGTTTCCTATTATGTGAAGCCGGGAAGTATTTTAGATCAAGAGGCGTACAAACGCGCGACATCGGTGTATTTAGTGGATCGCGTAGTGCCGATGTTACCCGAAAAATTATCGAATGGTCTATGTTCATTACGGCCAAACGAGGACAAATTAACCTTCTCCGCCATCTTCGAATTCAATGAAAAGGGAGCGGTTGTGAACGAGTGGTTCGGTCGGACTGTCATCCATTCGGATCGTCGGTTTGCGTACGAGCAGGCGCAAGAATTGATCGAACATACGGGCGAGGTGACGGATTCCTATGAGCCCATTATCAAACATTTAAATCAGTTTGCACATATTTTACGCGAGGCTCGTTTTAAAACGGGCTCGGTAAATTTTGAAACGGCGGAAGTTCGGTTTGAGTTGGATGCCGATGGCAAGCCAATCGCCGTGCACCCTCGAATTCGGAAAGATGCGCACAAATTGATTGAGGAATATATGTTATTGGCCAATAAAAAAGTGGCCACATTTGTCCATGAGATGCGTCAAACAGATCCACGAAACACCATGGTGTATCGGGTGCATGAGGCGCCGGATCCGGAGAAATTGCGTGTATTCTCGACTTTTGCGAAGAAATTTGGGTATCAAGTGACGACGGAGCCGAAGCAGGTGAGTCATTCATTTAATAGTTTGATGGAGGCGATTGAGGGAAAAGGGGAAGAGCATGTGTTGCAGAGTTTAGCGGTGCGGACGATGTCCAAAGCGCGGTATAGCACGGATGCAGTGGGGCACTTTGGCCTAGCGTTTCCGTTTTATTCTCACTTCACGAGTCCGATACGTCGGTATCCGGATGTGATGACGCATCGTTTGTTGCAGCATTATTTGGATGGGGGCGAGTCGCCACAGCGTGCGCCGTTGGAAATTCAGTGTAAACATAGTTCGGATCGCGAGAAATTAGCAGCGGAAGCAGAACGTGCGTCGATCAAGTACAAACAGGTTGAGTACATGAGTTTGCATGAGCCACAGGTATTTGATGGCATCATTACGGGTGTTACGGAGTTTGGTTTATTCGTGGAGATCGGCGATACGTCGTGCGAGGGTTTAGTGCGGATGGTGGATTTAAATGATGATTTTTACGATTTAGATAAGGAGAATTACCGGATTGTGGGTAAGTCAAACGGACGTGTATTCACGTTCGGCGATAAAGTCAAAGTGAAGGTTCGCAGTACGAATTTAGCGAAGCGGACGATTGATTTGGAGATGATCGGGATGCGGAATTCAAATGGTTATGCGAATAATCGCGAACGCAGACGTGACATGCCGCGTGGCAGTGCGCGCAGTTCAAAGGTGATTCCGCGGGGGAAGCGAAGGAGGTAGGGAGCAGTGGTCAGTAGCCAGTAATCAGTCGTCAGTTTTGTTAAAGGTTTCAAATTATTGCTCCTGAAAATTGACCACTGATTACTGGCTACTATCCACTGACAACTAACTTGATTTCAAACTTTGAGCTCTCCGTTAAATACAATTGCAACGCTTCTTGAATATTATCTTCAATCTCTTGAAGATTAGCTCCTGTTGTGTAAACAGGTAATTCATCTACTAAGGCCGAAAAACCCGTGTCCGATTTTTCTACTACGACTGTATAAGAGATAAATTGGTTTTCCGTATTTTTCATTTTATTCCTGCCTTTTTAAATAATGATGCTGCTGTTCCTTTAGCTAATTCTGAGCTCCCATGGTTGGGGAAAATTATAAATCCAGTTTTTTGTAAATGACACATCTTAATGTGTGAACCACGTTGTGAAACTGGGAACCATCCATCTTGAATTAAGATTCGATAAGCATCAGAGCATTTCATTGAAAATTAGTTATTTTATTTGAATTTTTTAGCATTGAAAGCTACAATAATTAAGATTCAATTAAATATAAATAACTGATAATCTGATGGTTAGTCATATTTTGACTGAAATATAGGATAACTAGCGACTTACCACTGACTACTGTTCACTGACCACTGACAACTGACCTCTTTTTCTTACCTTTACCCCATGAAATCCCTACTTACTTTCTTGTTAGCCACCTTCATTTCGCTAACTACCCAGGCTCAATTTCGAATTAAAGTAACTGCCAAAAACACGGCTGACTCCATCGTTTATGTGCGCACAAGCGTTTATGACGATCAAAATTATGTGCCTAAAGACACCATCTCCCTGAGAAAATCAGGATGGAAAGTCAGCAAAAAAGCCATCATCGGGGGCATTGGGTTTCTATATTTCCCGAAAACAAAATCTAAAATTTGGATCTGTTTGGACAATAACGATTCGCTATCAGTGAATCTGTCAGGCCCTGATTACCTAGCATCAATTCAGACGAAAGACAAGAAAAATAAGCTGTTTTTTGACTACCAACGGATGGAGAGGTCGTTGGCATTTATCGATACCTTATACAAAAAGGAACTACAGACTGGTAGGAAATTCTCGTATTCAGACCGCGCGGCATTTTTCAAAATAAAGTCGGACAGCCTGACCAAATTCCGTACTCAGGCATTAAAACGCTTGAAACCAACGGACGCTTTGGCGATTCATTTTAAATCCTTAAACGCATTAGACCGTTCCATTCCGGATAAAAAAAATTATGCCAAACGCGCCGCATTTCTACAAGAAATCCCGTTCAACAATCCAAAATATCTGTTTACACCTAATTTTAAAGCGACGCTCACGGAGTACATGAGCTATTATCCCTTGCAGGCGGATTCGATGCAGGTGGGTATGGATTTGGTTTTAGGCAAATTCAACTGCGATGCGAAAGCCTTTCCATATGCGTTTGATTTTTTTGCTCGATTAATGAAAAATCGGAATATCCAGAACAATACGGAAGGATATGTCTACTTCTTAACGCGATATGTCAAGCAATCCGGATGTAAATTTTTGCCTGAAAAACGCAAAATGGAATTCCTACAGGAGCTGGATGGTTTGAGCGGTTTGCCACTTAACCAATTGAGTCCCGCCTTAAGTTTGGCGGATACGATGGGCAAATCGGTGGATTTACACAGCTTTGCGAAAGACTTTGATTATACCGTTTTAGTATTTTACGCACCTACCTGCGAGCATTGCCAAAAGGAGGTACCCGAGGTTGAAAAAGTGCTCAAAATGGCTGAATCAGTGCTTCAATTGAAGATTGGTCGCTACGCGGTTTGTAACGAACCGGGCGTTCCAGATACCACATGGAAAGAATTTATTGCTAAATATGGCCTCAAGGAAAATTATGCACACGTGACAATGCCAGGCATCACGAAGGAGCGCTTAATCTACGACGCCCTCTCCAATCCTGTTTTTTACTTGTTGGACAAGCAAGGACATATCGTGGGGAAAAAATTGGGGGCGGTTACGATCAAGAAGTTTTTTGGGGCAAAACAAAAGTAAGTCGCTAGTCGAAAAATAATTGTATCTAACTGAACTTTTGAGTTTAATTCCAAAAAAAATACTCGCCGGACTGATGACTAGCGACTTATGACTGACGACTAGTGACTGACTTCTAAAGTCCAACGTCTAACGTCCGACTCGCTTGCAATAAATCATACCAATCCTCATGATCAAGCGTGATTTGGAATGAATTCACAATGTTGCGAATGCGGTTTTCTTCTAGCGTTCCGATGAGCGGTAGGGCGCCTAATTTCACCAACCACGCAACGGCGATTGATTCGATGTTGGCATTATATTTCGCGGCAATTTCATTGAGTTTTTTACGCAATTTCAACGCACGCTCGTCGGTGCCATGCTCAATCCGGCCTCCCGCCAAAGGCGAAGTTGCCAAGGGGCGCATGTATTTTTGTTTGATGTAATCAATCGCACCATTATCCAGTGCCGAGGTATTCAACAAGTTCAAATCGATGTGATTGGATACAATTGGAATGTTCAAATAGGAAACCAATAGCTGGTGCTGATGCACTGTTAAATCCGAAACACCAATGTTTTTAACCTTACCCGATGACTTTAATTTTTCCAAGGCGTGTGCCGTGGCTTCGAGGTCAGAAAGAGGGTCTAATTGATCCAATAAAAACACGTCCAAATAATCTGTATGCAGATTAAGCAACGAATTTTCGACTGATTTGGTGATATGCTCCGCGGAGGTGTTTACGTGATTTACTCGAAAATGGGGCGTTGGATTTATACCACATTTGGAAAAAAGAACGATATCTGACCGTTTAAAAGATTGCTTCGCAAGCACCTCACCAAAGCGCTTTTCGCACGTATAATCTCCGTAACGATCCGCATGATCAAAGGTGTTAATGCCTAATTCAAGACATAAATTGACAATTTGCTCCATGTTGCCTTGATCGGCAGTCCAGCGCCAAAAACCATAAATGGCAGGGGAGACTTTGGGACCGGCATCACTTAAATAGACTTTGTTCATGCGAGTATAATGTTAGAAGCTGCTAATAAATCGTCGACCAAATGGGTCGCTTTTGTTTCAGTTGCCGGTGGTGCCAAACGAATCGTACGCAATCCAGCACGCGTCCCAGCGGTAATATCACGTTCATGATCGCCCACCATCCAGGAGGCGTCTAGGTCAACTTTATATTTGGCCGCGGCCTTTTCGATCATCAAGGAACCCGGCTTTCTAGTCAATGAATGACTGTCAAATTTCTCGTGGTACGGGCAGAAATAAATGTCATCTAATTCAACTCCCGTGCCATCCTGAATCGCCTGATGAATCATCATGACATCTTCCCGCCGGTAAATGCCTTTGGCAATGCCACTTTGATTCGTAATGATTACCAACAAATAACCCGCCGATTTCAAAGCTTTGAGCGCCTCACCTACCCCGGGAGGAATAATGAAATCCTCCATGCGGTAGACGTAATCGACACGGTCAACGTTCAAGACGCCGTCCCGGTCTAAAAAAATACACTTTTGCTTCATTAAACTAGAATAAACGACTCCAAGGGATACGGCTCAAAATCAATACTAAAGCCGCTAACGTGAAAATCAACGCATTTTTATGCTTCGCAGCATCCGCGATTGCCTTTTTGTTTTTGGCATTATTTACCGTTGCTAAAACCACCGCGATGATGTTGACTGAAATGTGCTCAACGGCCAATAAACGCGTGGCAGGATCCTTCATCGCCGCACCAAAATCAGCGAATGCAGCCGTAGTTACCGGACTTAAGAAGAAATAAAGGGCTAAACCGATCAACAATTGCGTGTGCAATGAGATCATAAAAAACAAACCTGCTTTGCGATCTGAATCCGTAAATAATGAATTATTTGACTGGCCGCGTAACGCACGCACAATCACATTGATACCTAAAATGAACACGACTACGAATAGTGCGATGTGAACGTTTGTAACAATTGAATACATAATGATAAGTTTTAGTTTGCTGCAAAGATACAAAAAGCCTGCGGACCGTGACCTTTGTTACGAATAATCCTCTATTTTTCTTTACCTTTGGCCCACATTTTACCCCAAAAATATGTCGAATTCATCCAGTTTAAAGGCTGCTATTAATGCCCGTTGCCCTCAATGTCACGAAGGCCGTTTATTCAAATTCAAATGGTGGAATATCTTAAATTTTGCCCAAATGGAGGATAAATGTTCAGCATGCGGCATGCGTTACGAAGTAGAACCTGGATTTTTCTACGGCGCCATGTACATCTCCTATGCGTTTACCGTGGGAATCATGCTGGTGGGAGGGCTTATTATTTACCATGGGTTCAACGATCCCGATGCCATGGGCTATGTGATCCCGATCACCACCATTTCGCTAGCTTTAGTTCCTGCGAATTTCCGCATTTCCCGAGTGATTTTTATACATTTGTTTTCAGGCGTCAGCTACCGTCCTAATAAATGAAAATACTCGATTGGTACATTTTGAAAAAATTCTTGAAGACGTATGTCTTCGCGGTTTTTCTTATTGTATTGATCGTCATGGTTATCGATTATACCGAAAAAATCGACGATTTCATTCGAAAAGAAGCACCGTTTCGGGCCATCATCTTTGATTACTATTTGAACTTTATCCCCTACTGGGCGAATTACATCAGTCCGCTCATGGTCTTTATTGCGACCGTTTTTTTCACGGCGGGGATGGCCTCAAAAACCGAAATTATCGCAATTTTGAGCTCCGGAATTAGCTTTCCGCGTTTAATGCGCCCCTACATTATCGGATCTTCCATCATTGCCATAGGCACCTTCGTAATGATCGGTTGGATCGTCCCCAATGCCAATAAAATCCGCGTTCCCTTCGAACACGAGTACATTAACGGTACGTATTATTTTGACAAACGCGATGTGCACATCAAAATCGCCCCCGATGTGTATGCCTACATTGAGAGTTACGACAATAATTCAAATACGGGATATCGGTTTAGTTTGGAGCGCATTGCCGACAATGAGATCAAGCAAAAATTAATGTCGGACCGAATCACCTGGGATTCCGTCGCCAAAAAATGGACCATTCACGACTACCGCATTCGTACCCTTTCGGGAAGCGGGAACGCGCTCGTTTATGGTACCAAAATCGACACCACTCTTAATTTATTACCCAAAGATTTTCAGAATAAGCACTTGTTACACGAGACTTTCACATTACCGGAGTTGAACCGACATATCGATTTGGTTCGGTCGCGGGGTGCGGATGGGATTGAGGTGTTTTTAATCGAGAAATATTTACGTTTCGCGAATCCATTTTCGGTGATCATTTTAACAATTATTGGATTTTTGGTTTCTGCGCGCAAGGCGCGTGGTGGCGTGGGATTCCAGATTGCGCTGGGGTTCTCTTTGGCATTCGTTTACATCCTGTTTTTCATGATGAGTAAGGGAATTGCAGAAGGGGGCGGAATGCCGCCGATGCTTGCCGTATGGCTCCCGAATATTGTGTTTTCCGCGGTGGGAGTGGGTTTGTATTATACGATTCCGAGGTAAATGAAACAGGCGCCCCGACTTCTCGACTATTTCAAAATTCACTTTATCGTTATCCTGTACGCGTTTACGGCGATATTAGGCAATGCGACGCATGCCAATGCGCTGACGATCGTATTTTTTCGTTGTGTGATTGCGGCAGTGGGTTTAGCGGGTATTTTATATTTCTCCAAAACCTCGTTTCGCGTGACGCGCGATGTCTGGGGGGTCTGGCTGCTAAATGGGGTGTTTATTGCCCTACACTGGCTATTATTTTTCGGCGCTGCCAAAGTATCAACCGTGGCCATGTGCCTCGCAGGCCTATCGACGCAGACATTTTGGACTTCCATTATGGAGCCCATTGCCAAAAAACAAAAGATCGCCTGGATCGAAGTATTTTTAGGTCTGGTTGTCGTGGTGGCCTTAGGGATCATTTTTTCTGTTCAACCCGGTCAATGGCTCGGATTGGTCATGGGCATTGGTTCTGGGTTTTTCGGGGCGTTGTTTTCGGTGATTAATGGGAATTACACACACTCGCATGATCCCAAATTAATTACGGTGTACGAGATGGCGGCGGCGGGTGCTATGACCGGATTGGTTTGGATGTATGGATTAAGTTCGGGGGCAGTAGGTTTTGTGCCAATGGGCCTGGATTGGCTCTGGATAGGGATTTTAGCGGTTGTTTGTACGGTGTATGCGTATACGGAAACCATTCATTTATATAAGGTTTTCAGCGTTTTCTCAATCAATTTAGTGATCACGCTAGAGCCGGTTTACGGCATTTTACTCGCCGTCTTCATTTTTGGCCAAAAAGAAATCATGCACCCCGGCTTCTATTGGGGCACAGGTTTATTGGTTTTAACGGTCATGGCCCACCCTTTTCTCAAGAAAAAATAATCAGTTTCCTGGTCAATAACCCATAGGAAAAATCCTCCCTACCCCTTAGCTTTGCCAAACCTTGGAGGATTGGCAAAGCTAGCTGAGGGACTAAACCTATGAAACACCCAGTCGC
>JACCDW011890552.1_pt1 | contig 14242 bp, 12 predicted proteins | sample 7449781 | NCBI WGS metagenome assembly JACCDW01 (sample SAMN15323449, study PRJNA562643) | freshwater metagenome | isolation source: river surface water | place: USA:Blue River Watershed | collected 2017-08-18 | reverse complement strand
TCCATCATCGTGAACGGCATTCGCTATGACGATACCAATGCCAACAAGATTTCACGCGACGATGACACCTCATTCAGTGGCGACTTGAGGGTCGGCATGGTGGTGTCGATTCAAGGTTCGCCGGTGGTCGCTGCGACGACCGCAAATGGCACCGCCACAGCCACGGCCTATCGCATCAGCTGCGGCAGTGAATGGCAAGGTCCCGTGTCAAGCGTGAGTGTAGGGGCAAGCAGCTTTGTGATGTTGGGCCTGACAGTGGATGTGTTGACCAGCACTGTGTTTGAAGGTGCGGCGGTGACACAGCTGTCGGCGTTGAATGTGTCCCACTTTGTGGAGGTTCATGGTTATGTAGACCAAACCACAGGGCACCTGCAAGCCACACGTGTTGAAGCATCCACGACACAGCCTGGGCACTACAAACTCAGTGGTGTGGTCAATAGCTTTGATGGCGTGCAACATACCTTCAAGTTGGGGCTTGTGGCGCAGCCCTCGAGCCAAATCAATTGGGTGGATAACGCCGCCAACACCACGGTTCCTAGCAGTTGGGGCGATGGTGTCTTTGTGCGTGTCACGATGACGTCGACGTTGCAGGCCACTAAAGTCCGATTGCTCACATCGCCGATGGCTCAATTAAATGCAGAGGACGAGCACGATGCTGAGATTCATGGCTTTATCTCAACGTACACCTCGAATGCTGATTTCATCGTCAACGGCATCCCCGTTGATGCAAGCAACGCACGCCTTTCTGGTGGCACCTTGAGGGTGGGGGTGCGCGTTGAAATTCACGGCAGCATCAGCAATGGTGTTTTAGTTGCAACCAAAGTTGAGACACCGAGTAACACGGATGTGGCAACACGTGAATTTGAATTCCACGGAACTGTCACTAATTGGAACGGCGGCGCACAGACATTTGATCTGCATGGGCTCACATTTGCATACAACGGCAGCACCAATATGCACGGAATCACCCTCGCCAATGGTCTGAGTCTTGAACTCAAAGCCACGCGTGCATCGGGCGGATGGCTGGTCAAAGAAATTCAGCTAGACGATTAATTTTTCATTCACAACCAAAGGTAAACACCATGACCCGCAAAACAAATTTGACACATCTCATCATCACAACAGTCGCTGCGGCGATGCTGATTCTTCCTCCTGCTGCGCGTGCAGACATTGTGGACACACAAGATCTTGCGGCGCAGACACAAACAGAGCAAGACCGCGCGAAGGTGCAAAGTTTTGTAGAACGCGCCACCGTGAAAGAAAAGCTTGAAGCAATGGGTGTGGAGGGCTTGTTAGCCAAAGACCGTGTCGCAGCCTTGGGTGAGCAAGAGGTTCACGCATTGGCCGAACGCATTGACGCCATGCCTGCTGGCGGCACCTTGAGCCAAATGGACATGGTCGTGATTTTGTTGATCGCAATTTTGGTGGCTGTTGCACTTTAAAAAGAGAGGTCTTTATGCATCTCGATCAATTCATCAAGCCCCTATGGGGCGTGGTTCTCTTATGCGGCTCTTTGTTTTCGTCTGCCACTTGGGCCGACCGTCCTGAAGGCGCAGGGCAGGGTAAGCGCGCGCGTATGCAAGAGCAACGCATGCATGAAGACCGCGCATCGGACGATGCCCGAGAGCTGAGATCGCCTGGTCAAGGTTCGTTCTTCGAACTGCGGCATCAGCAGGCAGCTCGCGATATTTATGGTCAACAAGTGGCACAAGGTAAATGCCCGCCTGGCTTAGCTAAAAAGGGAAATGGCTGCTTGCCACCCGGTCAAGCGAAGCAGTGGGCCATTGGTCGACCTTTGCCGACAGACGTAGTGCTTTATCCCGTGCCACTTGAATTGCAACGGCGCTTGGGCCCAGCCCCAGCAGGTTACAAATACGTGCGTGCAGCCAGTGATATTTTGCTGATTGCCGTGGGTACCAGCATGGTGATCGATGCGATTGAGGATTTAGGTGGGCTTTGAGCGCAGTCTTCTTGCAGGGTTCGCGGCAGCGCTGGTGATCGGTGTGTCAGGCTGCGCCTCGACGAGCAGTTTGAGTGGCTTTGAAACAAGCGCAGGGCTGCCTGTCTCGGTTGAATTGAGCGATGTGGCGTTTTATCCGCAGACGCAAGATCAATGCGGTCCTGCGGCTTTAGCCACCGTGCTAGAACACGCGGGCGTCGCGCGCACCTTGCAACAACTGGAGGCCGATGTGTATGTGCCCCAGCGCCAAGGTAGTCTTCAGTTGGAGATGCTAGGTGGTGCTCGGCGTGCTGGCGTTTTGCCTTACCTGTTGCCGCGTGAGCTTCATGCTTTATGGCGAGAGGTGGCGGCGGGGCATCCGGTGGTGGTGTTGCAAAACGTACGTTGGGATTGGTGGCCGGTGTGGCACTACGCTGTGGTGGTGGGGTATGACACACACGCAAACACGGTGACTTTGCGCTCGGGCGATCAAAAGCGCTTGGTCATGTCTGTGGTTGATTTTGAGCAAAGCTGGACAAAGGCCAGTTCTTGGGCATTCGTGGCGTTGCCGCCGGATGAATTGCCTGCAACAGCCTCTGCCGAGGCCTTCGTCGAAGCCGCAATGACGCTTGAACGTGTGGCCCTAATTCAAGCCGTACAGGCGTATCAAACGGCGCTTCAAGCGTGGCCGGATAACTTAGAGGCGCACCTTGCTTTGGGCAACAGCTATTACAGACAGCGCGATTTACAAGCCGCCCAAATGCACTACGAACAAGCCACTGCGCATCATCCCGATGCAGCAGACGCATGGAACAACTTGGCGCAAGTGTTGTACGAAACGCAACAATGGGTGCGAGCTAAACAGGCGATTGACAAAGCGGTTGTCTTGGGTGGTGCGCGGCTGACGCGCTACAAAGCGACGCAACGCGCCATCGAGGAAAGAATGTAGCCCTATAGGCCATGTGCATTGGCGCAAAGTGGAGCGGGTGACGGGAATCGAACCCGCGTTATTTGCTTGGGAAGCAAGAGTCCTACCATTGAACGACACCCGCAGACGTGCACATTCTAGGTGAACGGTGCTGTGTGCGTCGTGATGGGGGCTGGTTGTGGTGGTGTTGGCGTACGACTGGGTGCAGCGGGGTGGGGGTGAAGTTTTCGCCATCGTTCAATTTCTGCTTTAGACTGTTCGAATTGATAACTCATTGTTTTGTTGCTATGCGCTCGATACAGCTGTTTTTAATTATTCTTGGACTGTGTTTCTCTGCTCAATCTCATGCTGTTTCGCAGAATGAGCGAGTTGCATTCTGTGAGGACCAGTCTCAGAGCAAGTTTCCCTCTCGGTATGAGATGCAAAAGGCATACAACCAGTGCATGGAAAACGCTGACAAGCTGATTCAGGCATATGAGCAAGACAAGGTTCGCCGAGCAGAGCAAGACCGGATTAAACGGGAAGAGCTTGCTAGAAAACTCAAGGAGCGTGGAGCTCAGGGCAAACAGAAGCAGCCTGAATCAACTGATGCAGGATCAACGCAAGAGGTGTCTGAGAGCTTCAAGGGGCGCGTTCGCGCTCGAATCAAACCAAATATTGTGTTCGCTGGTAGTGTTGAAGCCAATTCTGTTGCCGAAGTGGAAATTCGCTGTGCAGCCGATGGAACAATTATTTCGAGGAAATTGGTGACTTCCAGTGGCAATAGTGACTGGGATGCCGCTGTTTTGAAAGCTGTCGATAAGACTGAAATTCTTCCTCGTGATGTTGATGGGCGTATCCCTTCAGCCATCTCGGTTGGATTTCGTCACAAAGACTAATCATCACTAAAGAGCCTGTCTGGTCGGCAGAGGTTTCTTTACAACGCCCCAACCTATTAACTATGAGAGCCCGAAATCTGGCTTTCGGGTGGGTAGAAACCACCATTAGTCGTGAAATTCCCCTATGTGGGTTGCTTGCTGAGCAAACAGCATAGGGTGGGGTAGCCCCGCATTTAAAGGCTTTCAGCGAATTTCGACCTTCACATGGGGCAGTTACTGTGATGTGTCCCAAACTATTTAATTAATCCTAGTAGCTCTAAATGCCTACTGGCACGCGCCTGTATTGATTCCCCATCCTAAATATCAATGTTGTTTTGATATGCTTGTTGTAATGAAGGGTGAATTGATGAATAAAGACGTTTCGGGCGCTTTACGGGAGTTTTGGATTGAGCCTCCAGAATTAAAAAATAAAAACAGTAAATCTTCTATATGGGTGGAGAGCAATGACTTTTACTGTTTTCAGCAGGATGATTCTGGGCTTTCAGCCAAAGAGCATGAGTCCGCGCACTATTTACTGGTGGGATTTGATACCGAGTTTAAAACCCCTTCAGTTGCCTTGAGCCCTGCTGAGGTGAAGGAGGAGGGAAAGGCAAGGTCCTTGATTCTCAGTTACCAGTTTCATGCCAAGACATCCGAGGGGTTGGAATGGAGTGGGATTTGCTGTCCTGAAGGTGATGAACGCATCACCCTGCAAGACTTCATGATTTTTGTGTTGGGGACTGGTGCTCGTGTACACGGTGTTCGCAACCTACCAAACAAGGTTTACTTGGTTGGCCACTTCACCCGAGCTGACATTCCTGCATTTGCTGACTTCCAAGAGTTGACCAAGTACATGTCTGCTGTGCGAAGCACCTTTGTATCTACTGATTCGTATGTGAAAGTGGACGTTCCAACCCCTGATGATGAATCGGTGGCCTTGAAGTTGTACATCCGTGACACGATGCTTCTCACCCCTCAGTCATCTAAGAGTTTGAAAGCTTTGGGTGAGTTGGTTGGAATTGAAAAGGTTGAGCTGACTCCTGACCGAGAGGAGTTCAAGCGTGTTATCCGCAACATGGACAAGTTGCGCTATGAAAACTGGCCTTTGTTCAAGCGCTATGCCCTAACTGATGCCGAGATTTGCGTCAGGTACATGGAGAAGGTGATTGACCAGTACAAGGCGGTGACTGGCAACTTCAAGGTTCCCATTACGTTGACTGGAATTGGAGTTGATTTGCTCTTGAAGTCCTGGCGCGATGAGGGATTGGATTACCTATGGATGCTGGGTAAGGAACGGGTTAAACAAAGCTATTTCAGCAAATCCAAAGGGCGATACATCTATAAGACTTCCGATGTGGAGTTGGACTTAGTCCACCGTGAAACGGTGTTTGTTACTGAGTGCTATCACGGTGGCCGGAACGAGCAGTTTTGGTTTGGTCCGTGTTTTAAAGACGATTGGTCCGACTTTGACCTCTCAAGTGCATACCCCACTGCTATGTCGTTGATTGGCTTGCCTGATTGGTATGGTTTGCATGACAGTAAAAACTTGGACGACTATGGTCCCGAAACCCTTGGTTTTGTTCAGGTTGAGTTTGAATTCCCCGTTGGCACCCGCTATCCGACCTTGCCCGTTCGAACTGACAATGGTTTAATTTTCCCGTTAAAAGGGGTTAGTTGTTGCTCCGCCCCTGAGCTTTATGTGGCTCGGAAATTAGGTGCTCAATTGACAATCAAGCATGGGGTTATTGTTCCCACCGATAACCGCACGCGAATTTTTGGTGATTTCATCAAGGACTGTATTAATAAGCGCATCGATGCGGGTTCCAAGACCTTAGAAGGGTTATTTTGGAAGGAGATTAGTAATTCGACGTATGGCAAAACGGCCCAAGGATTGCACGAAAAACGTGTGTATGACATGCGTGACCGTGAGGGCAAGGCTTTACCGCAAAGCAAAATCACTAATGCCTATTACGCCTCATACATCACCTCTTTCACTCGTGCGGTGTTGGGCGAAATCATGAACTCTGTACCTGCTAATCGGATGGTGTTCAGTTGCACAACTGATGGGTTTATTTGCAATATGACCGATGACGAAGCTGTCGTGTGTCAGCAGGGGGTATTGAGTACGTTGTACGCCAAACAACGCCGCATATTGACCAAGGATTCAACGGTTCTTGACAAGAAGCATGCTGTGAAGAGACCTCTGGGCTGGCGAACCCGTGGTCAGGCAACCCTTGACGCTGGTGATGTAAACCCTAATCAAGGTGACTTCCATATTGTTCTTGCAAAGGGGGGTATTTACACGCCTCCCGAGTTTGAAGAGGATGATGAACAGAACGCTGAAATTGTGCGTTTGTTCTTTGAGCGTACGCCTGAAACCCGAATAGTTGTCGAGGCAAAAACGGGTGTGCGAGATATGGTTGAGTACAACGCTGACTTTGTGGAGAAGATCTTCAGCAAGCGTTTAAACATGGAATATGACTGGAAGCGTGCTCCGTTTGCCGTGACCGAATCGACCACCTATGGGCATATTGCGTTCAGCACACAACCGTGGAGTACTAAGGAGCAGTTTTTCACGATTCGGGATAACTGGAACGAGTATGTGAAAGACGATCCCCATTGTTTGAAGACAATGGACGATTTCAACTTGTTCTCCTCGTATGTTGAGACAAGGACCTTTTTAGAGGTGCAGACAGCCAAGTATCTGCGCAAGAAGAATGGCGACGTGAACAGGTTGCGCCAGCAGTTGTGTTCGGCCTATAAAAACTCTGCTGCTGGTTTAAAGCCTAAGGTTCATGGGTTGAATGACCTGACGTTTGCTGAATTACTCACCAGTGTTGGAATACCCTGCAAGAAGTCTGATGTTGAAAACGGTAGAAAGAAGGAATTCGTGCCCTATTCATGTCCCCCGACTGAACAGGTGGAGGTGTTGTTGATGAAGTTGCAGGTGCACTTAAAGAATCTTGAGCCTGAGTTATTTCTGTATGAGTCTGACGGTGCGAACCCTATAAAACTGTCACAGCTCAATGATTGTCCCTTCGTTAATCGCGTGGATTGACTGGGCTGGACGCTAGATTCATCTTGTTAATTAGGTCTGTGGCCTTGCGGGACACCTGTGCTTGCTCAATGTGGGCATAGCGCATGGTCGTTTTGATGTCCGAGTGACCTAGGATTTCCTTGACTTCATAGAGGTTCATCCCGTTCTGAATCAGTCTTGTGGCAAGCGTATGGCGCAAGGTATGGGCTGAGCAGTCTGGCAATCCAGCTCTTTGGAATGCCTTGTGAAACGTCATGTTGATGTGTTTTCTTGCCGCCCCCTGTGAATCGGTGAAAACGAACATGGAATTCCTGTTGGCATGCCGTCTAGAGAGCACTTCAAACACCCTGTCCGACATGAACAAGATGGATTCGTTCTTGACCTTCGAACGCCACAGGGCAATCGACCTCTGATCTAGATTGATTTGTGACCACTCTAGGGTGCAGATTTCCCCATGTCTTGCCCCTGTATCCAGCAAGATGATGATGAAGTCGTGAACGTCCTGCATCTGGGTCTTGATGCGAGGAATACGGTCTTCATAGGGGGCTAGACCCTTGACATCCCGCCTTGGGTCAACTGCCTCAAGAAGCCTCTGTTCTTCCTCGACGGTCAGGTAACGAAGACGACCCCGAGACAGTTTGACACTGGGGATTTCGACTTCGGGGACCTGATAGCCCATCCGCTTGGCATATTTGATGGTTCCGCCAATTTGGTTCAAGGCGTGCTTGATCGTCTGGTTACTGTATGCCTTACGCTCCATGTCCACCTTGAAGCGTTCGATGTCACGACTCTGCAAAACGTGGAGGTGAGGGACGTAGGCGAAAAACTCTGCCGCCCGCATTGACCAGAGGTTGACCACGTAGTGGCTGACGATCTTCTTCTTGGATGCTGAATACGCTTTGAATGCTTCCAGCGTGTCGATAGTTGGCTTGATGCCTAGTTGATATTGCTCGATCAACTGCTTGCGCCAGTTTGATTCGAGGCGCTCTGCAAGGGCTTTGTCGGTCGTTTTGGACGACTTGATGTGGTTTTTCCCCAAGAACTGGAATTGGATGTACCAGTACTTCGAACCGTCACGCTTGATGATTGCCATTGACGGATGCGCTGTCAGTCGGATTTCTGTTTACGGAACTTGCGGCTGATGTTGTAGTAGTAGGTTGGGGAACCCTTGGGCGTTACGTCTGCACCCTCGATGAATGCTCGGAGGACAATCTCACGATGCTCGTCATGGATTAACCGATAGATTGCCCTTGCCGCATCTGCCTTGCTGCCACCTTCATTGAGGATGGTTCGACCGTCTTGCACTGCCTTGGCATAGCGGTTTTTGTCCTTGGCTTCGATGGGTTGCTTGGGTGTTTCAGGGGATGTTTTGCTCATGGATGCTCCACACGGTTGTTAAGGTGCGGGGACCATCCCTGAGTTTCGGCGGGAAGGCAACAGTTCGAAATATGGATTCGGTTATATTTTTGGAAATTATTTGACGTTCTTGTGGAAAGTTTGATTCATGTCTATTCGTTCACTGTTTGCTGGTCTTTTTGGGGTAAGTCTTGCCTGCGGTATTTACTCAGAGTCCGCTGCAGCTCCTTACAGTGAGCAAACTGCGTTCTGTCAAGACTATGTGGGTGGTAAATATTTCTCCCAATATGAACTGCAAAAGGCGTACAACCAATGCATGTCAAACGCTAACGCTCTTATTGAATCGTATGAGAGAGAGAGGAGAAGGCGTCAGGCAGAGGCTGACGAATGGTCGCGTCAACTACGAAGAAGTCTCTTGGAAGATGAAAAAAATAAGAAGCGTAAAGAAGCTGAAGCACTCGTAAGAAAACGAGCTAACGAGAAAAAAGAAGCTGAGGAAGCGATAAGAAGTGCAAACGAGAGAGATTTAAATTCTCAAGATGTACCCGAATTAATTAAAGCGCCTGCAGTGGAAGTAAGTCCAGCGCCAGTGGTCTCAGTTCAAAGAGAAAATAGAAATAAATTGCGTGCTGCTGATGTTATGGAATCGCAGCGTATCCAGACTTCAGACTGAATCGATGTAAAAATTGACTCTTTGTACCGCAGTGCAAACCGAGTATGTGTTGTGAATAAATGATCCAATACTGCTGCTTTTGTGTGTAAATCTACTAAAAGAAGTAAGTGTTGTCACGACATGTTTTAGATGGGCGTCACAATGCGACCGTGCAGGGAATTTTTAAATCGCCGTTTGACACGCACATTGTTGAGGCGCTGGAAGCGTCAAAGAAAACGCACGCAAGAGAGGCAATGCGCTCTGCTGTAGAGCATTTGCGACTTGCTGAACCCTTGTTTAAGCTCGATGTGAGTATGGCTGTTTTTCGCTGCATTACAGCTGTTGAAGAAGCTTCCTCAAGTTTGATGTTGCTATTGCAAGATAAGGAATATCCTCGCTCAAGCGAAGTTAAGCGTAAAAATCATCTGCATAAAAACGCTATGCTTCCTTTCATCAGAATTCTTCATCAGTGCTTACTTCGAATCGCCGTTGAGAAAAATATTCATATTGACCTCCGTCTCTGTCCGAATATTCACGAATCTCTTGGGATTGAAGTTGTGATTGAGAGTGTTGATGCTTCTACTGAGTCTTTGTCCACAAGTCCTCCTCTTGATTTTTTACTGTCTGAAGATGGTTTGGGAATAGATGCAAAGCTTGATGTGGATGCGTTTATAAAACGTGAGGGTTTTGACTCAGTAAAGTCCTATTTAAAAAAGGAAACGAATCTAAGAAACCTGTTGTTGTACGCATCACCTGATGGCATACCTCGTGTTTCCATTGACGTTGGCAAGTTCTTTCCCGCATATCAACAGAGAGTTCGTGTGATGTTATGTGCCTACCTATTGATTGAGCCTTATGGGAAACAACTTGCAGTTACACACTGCTTAGGTGCTTACCTTGACCTTCTTGGTTGTTTTAATGGGGTGTCCGCTGATTAAATCACTGCGGAAATCCATTCTGGGTTGTGACTGGGGTAGCCCAATACACCACCTGTATGTGTGGAACTGCTGGATGAGGGGAGAGTGAAGTCCTCTGCGGAAGAGCTGTGAATGCCACGACACGCAAGTAGGGGGTTGGGAAGCAAGAGTCCTACCATTGAACGACACCCGCATAAGTCTGAATTGTAGGTGGGTGTGATCCAGACTAATATTTCAAGCAGTTGGCATTTAATAGGGGAGCGTTGCATGAAAACATTCACAAAAATTTGTATCTGCCTGTCTATGTTGTTGCCCATGTGGGCCTCCGCGCAAAGCTGTAACGACATCAAGGACAAAGACAAGGCCAACTACTGCCGGGCACTTGATGCGAACGACAAATCGTTCTGCCAAAAAATTGGTGGCAACGATTTGCTCAATTTATGTATGGGCAAAGTTGAGAACGACATCAAGTATTGCCGCCGTATCACCACCGACAAAATCAAGAAGAGATGTGAAAACAGCGTGCGCTGAAAGCAAAACAGCATCCGCTAGGGATGCTGTTTTTGGGTGAGCGTTGATGCTTTTTAGGCTTGTGCCAACGCCTGCTGCATGACTTGACCTACTTGGTCAAAGTAAGTTTGCGCTGCATGGGTGGGTACCAGGTATTTGGTGCGGCGATTTTTGCCTTCAAACACGGTGTCAATCATGCCTAGTTCACGCAGTTGGTCTAGCTTGCGATGAATGGTTGCAGGAGAAGCAATGTTGTTCAAGGCCATCGCATCGGTAACGGTCAGAGGCTTCTCTGCTGCATGACGAACGGCAATCATTTCCAGTAACTTTTTGGCATCTAAGTCCATCGCAGGCGCGTTCGCTCCACCATCCAATGCGTGAATGAGGTTCAGAAAGCGTAAATAAATTTGTTTAGATTCCATGGTAGATGTGCCTTTTCTTACATAGGTAAGTTTGATACATATTGTATACAGCGATTTTGTTAAAAACCTCGTAAAACCACGTATCCCGTACGTTTTCAAGGGTTTTGCTGTTATTTAAGGATATCACCCAAGCAGAGGTATTTCATCTCTAAATACTCATCCATGCCGTGGCTGGAGCCCTCGCGACCCAAGCCCGATTGCTTGACCCCGCCAAACGGCACATGCTCGGTGGCAATTACCCCGACGTTGATGCCCACCATGCCGTATTCCAAGGCTTCGCTCACGCGGTAAATGCGGCCAATGTCGCGGCTGTAGAAGTAGCTGGCTAAGCCAAACTCGGTGTTGTTGGCGGCGTCTACTGCTTCTTGCTCTTTATGGAAGCGGAACACAGGGGCGAAGGGGCCAAAGGTTTCTTCGCGGGCGCACAGCATGTCGGCGCGGGCGTCAGCAATGACGGTGGGCTCAAAGAACTGGCCGTCGAGCTTGTGGCCGCCCACCATGACCTTGCCGCCTTTGGCGATGGCGTCTTGCACGTGGCGTTGAACCTTCTCGATGGCCGCGTCTTCAATCAGCGGGCCCTGAGCCACGCCATCTTCAAAGCCGTTGCCCACCTTCAAGGTTTTGACCTTTGCTGAAAACTTTTGCACAAACTCGTCGTACACCGCGTCTTGCACGTAAATGCGGTTGGCGCACACGCAGGTTTGGCCTGCGTTGCGGTATTTGCTGGCCATCGCGCCTTCCACGGCGCTGTCAATGTCGGCATCGTCAAACACGATGAAGGGGGCGTTGCCACCCAGCTCCAAAGCCAGCTTTTTGATGCTGGGCGCAGACTGCGCCATCAAGATGCGGCCCACTTCAGTGGAGCCCGTGAAGCTGATGTGGCGCACGATGTCGCTGCTGCAAAACACTTTGCCAATCGCAATGCTGTTGTCGCTGTCGGCGGTGATGATGTTCACCACGCCCGCAGGAATGCCGGCACGAATGGCCAGCTCAGCAGCGGCCAAGGCGGTGAGGGGTGTGAGTTCGGCAGGTTTGATGACCACGGGGCAGCCGGCAGCCAGTGCGGGGGCCACTTTGCGGGTGATCATGGCCAGCGGGAAGTTCCACGGCGTGATGGCAGCGCACACGCCGATGGGTTGCTTGAGCACCATCAAACGGCGGTTGTTGTCAAACTGGGGCAGTGTTTCGCCGTTGACGCGCTTGGCTTCTTCGGCAAACCATTCCACAAAGCTGGCGCCATAGGCCACTTCGCCTTTGGCTTCCGGCAGCGGTTTGCCTTGCTCGGCAGTCATGATGCGGCCTAGGTCTTCTTGGTTGCCCATGAGCAGGTCAAACCACTTGCGCAAGATGATGCTGCGCTCTTTGCCTGTTTTGTTGCGCCATGCGGGCCATGCCGCATTGGCGGCATCAAGGGCGGCTTCGGCGTCTTTGGCGGTTAGGTTGGCTACATCGGCCAATTTTTTGCCTGTCGCGGGGTCATGCACGTCAAAGCGGCTTGCACCCTTGACCCAATGGCCATTGATCAAGGCATCGGTCTTGAGCAGTGTGGGGTCGTTGAGCAAAGAAAGGGGCGCCGTTTTCATATCCATGAGGGTCTCCAAATTTGATGAGGCAGAGCATACCGCTGACCCAGCGCTATCGATGACTCTGGGGTGACACCCAAACCTATAATTTGAGGATGACTACACCCAAATTCACCGTCGCTGATATTCGCAAAACATTTCTGGACTTCTTCGAGTCCAAAGGCCACACCGTCGTGGTTTCTAGCCCACTGGTACCGGGCAACGACCCCACCTTGATGTTCACCAACTCGGGCATGGTCCAGTTCAAAGATGTGTTCTTGGGCGAAGACAAGCGCTCTTACGTGCGCGCCGCCTCGGTGCAAGCCTGCTTGCGCGCCGGTGGCAAGCACAACGACTTGGAAAACGTGGGCTACACCGCCCGCCACCACACCTTCTTCGAAATGCTGGGCAACTGGTCGTTTGGTGACTACTTCAAACGTGAATCCCTCAAGTGGGCGTGGGAGTTGTTGACCGAGGTCTACAAGCTGCCCCCCGAGCGTTTGCTGGCCACCGTCTACCAAGAAGACGACGAAGCCTATGACATTTGGACCAAAGAAATTGGCCTGCCACCCGAGCGCGTGATTCGCATTGGCGACAACAAAGGTGGCCGCTACAAGAGCGACAACTTCTGGATGATGGCCGACACTGGCCCTTGCGGCCCTTGCTCGGAAACTTTCTACCAACACGGCGACCACATTCCTGGCGGCCCTCCTGGCAGCCCCGACGAAGACGGCGACCGCTTCATCGAAATTTGGAACAACGTGTTCATGCAGTTCAACATGGCCGAAGACGGCAGCGTCACCCGCTTGCCTGCGCCTTGCGTTGACACGGGCATGGGCCTCGAGCGCTTGGCTGCCATCTTGCAACACGTACACAGCAACTACGAAATTGACATCTTTGATGCCCTCATCAAAGCCGCGTCACGCGAAACGGGTTGCACCGACATGGGCCACAAGAGTCTGCGCGTGATTGCCGACCACATTCGCGCCACATCATTCTTGGTGAGCGACGGCGTGGTGCCTAGCAACGAAGGCCGTGGCTATGTGCAACGCCGCATCATCCGCCGCGCCATTCGCCACGGGTATTTGTTGGGCCAGAAAAAGCCGTTCTTCCACAAGCTCGTGCCGGATTTGGTCAAGCTCATGGGCGATGCCTACCCCAACATGGCCAGCCAAGCCGAGCGCATTGCGTCGGTGTTGAAGGCCGAAGAAGAACGCTTCTTTGAAACCCTCGAAGTGGGCATGTCAATTTTGGATGCCGCATTGCAGGGCGGCGCAACAGTGTTGCCAGGCGAAGTGGCGTTCAAGCTGCACGACACCTATGGTTTCCCACTCGACTTGTCTGCCGACGTGTGCCGCGAGCGCGGCCTGAGCGTGGACGAAGCCGGGTTTGCCGCTGCGATGGAAAAACAAAAGAGCCAAGCTCGCGCCGCAGGCAAGTTCAAGATGGACAAGGCCTTGGAATACACCGGCGCAGGCAATGCGTTTGTGGGCTACGACGACCTCCAGACAAAAGCCAAAGTGGTGGCGGTGTATTTGGACGGTAACTCTGTGGCCGAACTCAAGCACGGCCAATCAGGCGTGGTGGTGTTGGACACCACTCCGTTCTACGCCGAGAGCGGCGGCCAAGTGGGCGATGCGGGCGTGTTGGTCAGCGGCTCTGCCAGCTTTGCCGTGGAAGACACCTTGAAGATCAAAGCCGATGTGTACGGCCACCACGGCACCTTGACCCAAGGCACATTGGCCGTGGGCGACCATGTGGATGCACAAGTCGACACACAAGTGCGAGCAGCCACCGTGCGCAACCACTCGGCCACCCACTTGATGCACAAAGCCTTGCGCGAAGTGCTGGGCGACCACGTGCAACAAAAAGGCAGCTTGGTGAATGCCGAGCGCACACGTTTTGACTTTGCGCACAACGCGCCCGTGACCGATGCGCAGATTCGCGAGATCGAAGCCAAAGTCAACGCCGAAATTTTGGCCAACGCTGCGGCGCAAGCCCGTGTGATGGACATTGAGTCAGCCCAAAAAACCGGCGCCATGATGCTCTTCGGTGAGAAGTA
>JACCDW010911618.1_pt1 | contig 14242 bp, 14 predicted proteins | sample 7449781 | NCBI WGS metagenome assembly JACCDW01 (sample SAMN15323449, study PRJNA562643) | freshwater metagenome | isolation source: river surface water | place: USA:Blue River Watershed | collected 2017-08-18 | reverse complement strand
TGGGCATGGCCGCAAAGGCGTGTGCCACGTTGGCGCAACCCATGCGTTGTGCGCCGGGGTCTTGGTTGGCCGCAGCGTCGAGCTGTTGCAAATAGACCTGACGTGTCGGGCGACTGCGCTCGGTGATGCGGGCCGTGACCGCGGCCACGGTGGGGTGAAGTGTCATGTCTGGCCTCCAGGCGGTGCATCGTAACTAAATTACATGTGCGATGGTAACCGTGTTCCAGCTTCGAGGGGCAATGGCCATTTACCAAAGGGGTACAAGCGCTTTGGGGCGTTGAAGGCGTAAAAAAACCCGCCGAGGCGGGTTCGTCCCAAGGCGCAAAGTGCTTCACTTGGCCGCTGGGGCTGCCGTGTTGGCCGCGGGAGCATCCGCCGCAGCGGGTGCAGCGGGTGCAGCCGCTGCCGCATCTGCCGCCGCTGCTGGAGCGGGTGCTGCAGGTGCTGTCACGGCGGCGGGGGCAGCGGGCGCTGCTTTTTTGCTTTTGGCGATGCCAATCCCAACGGCCAGTCCAATGACCAGCACGATCACGCCGACCAAAATGGCCAAGACCACGGGTTGATTCTCATCTTGATTGTTTGACATGTTTGTTTTCTCCGAAAATGGTGGCCTGATTGTAAAGGGACATGCTTGCAGATGACCGACCAGAGCCCTGCTGATGCCACGGATGCGCCAGCAGCTGAACAACCACCCGTCTTCCAGCGCGGATTGCTTGACCGTTTCAGAGCGCAATGCGCAGCAGGTCAAGATTTGTGGGTGTTTGGCTATGCCTCTTTGTTGTGGCGCCCAGAATTTGAAGCGCAAGAGCAGCACCTCAGCCAGGTCTGGGGTTGGCACCGGGCCCTGAAGATGTGGAGCCGCCTGAACCGGGGCAGCCCGGAATGCCCCGGTCTGGTTTTCGCCCTGGTGCGCGGTGGCAGCTGCCGTGGGGTGGTTTACCGCATCGCGGCCGAACACACGGACGAAGTGCTGACCCGTTTGTGGGCGCGCGAAATGCCGATGGACGTGTACACCCCCAGCTGGCTGACCTGCGCCACGTCCAAAGGCCCCGTCAAGGCCCTGGCCTTCACCTTGCCCAGCAGCAGCCCCAGCTTCACCGGTCAGCTCTCACCCGAAACTTACCGGCAAATCTTCAAGCATGCGCGGGGGCGCTTTGGCACCACACTCGACTACGCTCGGCAAACCTACAACAGCCTGAGGGCACACGGCATCGAAGACCGGGCTTTGGCCGAGGTGTTGCGCCATGCGGACTGAGAAGCCACCCCGCTTGCCGGGCCATCAAGTCCTCACCTGCCCCAAGTACAAACCTTGCTGAAGGGCCAGCACACAGGGCACCTGCCTATACTTGCGGCCATGAACATCGCCGACCTGCGCAAGAGCTACGAAAAAGCCGAGCTCAACGAAACCGCTTCTCACCCTGACCCACTCCGGCAATTTGAGCAATGGCTCCAAGAAGCCATCGCCGCCGAAGTGCCCGAACCCAATGCCATGACACTGGCCACCGTGGCCAGCAACCTGCGCCCCAGCACAAGGGTGGTGCTGATCAAAGGCCTGGATGAGCGCGGCATCGTCTGGTACACCAACTACGACAGCCAAAAAGGCCAGGAATTGGCGGGCAACCCCTTTGCCGCCCTGCAGTTTCATTGGGTTGAGCTGGAGCGCGTGGTGCGCATTGAAGGCCGGGTCGAAAAGGTCAGCGCCGAAGAAAGCGACGCCTACTTCCACAGCCGCCCACTGGACTCACGCATTGGCGCCTGGGCTTCGCCGCAGAGCCAGGTGATCGAAGGCCGCACCGTGCTGGTGACCAATGCCGCCAAATACGCGGCGCAATTCATGCTCAGCCCCCCACGCCCGCCGCATTGGGGCGGCTACCGCCTGGTGCCGGACCAGTGGCAGTTCTGGCAAGGCCGCAAAAGCCGTCTGCACGACCGTTTGCGTTACACCCCTGCCGCCTCGGGCTGGCTGCGCGAACGCTTGGCGCCTTGAGCGACCGGTCGTCGCGCAGGGCTCTTGCCCTTCAGTGCACGTGCTTCATGCCGCAGTATTTGCCCAGCGCCAAGCCTCTGCAGGCGGTTTGCAATTCCTTGGTGCACTGCGCTGGTTTTTTGCCGGACTCCAGGCATCGCGCTGCGGCTTCATGGGCCTCTGCCATGGCGCGGTGACGCGCAATGTCTTCCTGAATTTGTTTGGCATCGTGCTGCGCCCATGCAGCGCCGCTCAAACTCAAGGCCATGATGAATAAAGCGATGTGACGCATGTGTTTCCTCACTGTTTCTGAATGAATGCGCTGTGCATGGAAGAAGTCAAAGTGGCAAGCGTCAAGGCTTCACCCAACGCGCGAATGTTTGCTTGAACTTGGCGACCTTGGGCGCGGCCACGGCCATGCAATAGCCTTGGTAGGGGTTGCGCTCAAAAAAATCCTGGTGGTAGTCCTCGGCGGCACTGTAGTTGGCCAAAGGCAAGACCTCGGTCACGATGGGCTGACCCATGGCCTTGGCGGCTTGTAACTCGGCGATCAACGCACGCGCCACCTCGGCCTGCTCGGGCGTGGTGAAATAAATGCCGCTGCGGTACTGCGTGCCCACATCGTTGCCCTGGCGGTTGAGCGTGGTCGGGTCGTGGATGACAAAGAAAATTTCGAGCAAGTCGCGGGCCGTGATCTGCTGGGGGTCGAACTCGAGTTTGACGACTTCGTTGTGCCCGGTGCGCCCGGTGCACACCTGTTCGTAGGTGGGTGAGAGGGTCTGGCCATTGCAATACCCGGACTCGACGTCGGTCACGCCGCGCACTTTGACGAAAACCGCTTCGGTGCACCAAAAGCAACCCCCGCCCAAGACCAAAGTTTCTGTCATGTCGCATCCTCTGCAAAAAATGGCCGCACACTGGTTTGCGGCAAAGCCAGATTATCGGCCTCGCCCTGCATCGACCTGGACCGCTTGAACAAAATCCCTGAGGGCTGTTTGGTCCCGGTCGCTGCGCCACAGGCAACGGGTGTCGTAACGCACATCCACCTCGCGCAGCGGCACAAACACCGCCCCTGCCATGGCAGATTGCGCCAGTGCCTGCGGCACCAGCGCCACGCCCAAGCCCTGCGAAACCAAGGACACCACACTCAGCCAATGGCGCAGCTCATGCACCACGGGTGGCATCCAGCCCGACTGTTCGCACAACTGCAAAATGCGTTCGTTGTAATCGGGCGAGACGGTGCGGGACACCACCACCAAATCTTGCCCCACCAACGCATCCAAACCGACAAGGGCCTGTGCAGCCAAGGGGTGGCGGGCAGGCAAACAGGCCACCAGCGGCTGACTGGCCACCAAAATTTGCTCAAAACCCGGCGGCACCCGAGGCGTGTGCACAAAGCCCACATCCAGTCGGTCGCGCAGCAACTCGGACAACTGCTCGGACGAACTGAGCTCGCGCAGCACCAGGCGCAAACGCGGGTGGCTGGCCTGAAAGCGGCTCAGGATCTGGGGCAAGCCGCAATACAGCATGGTTCCGGCAAAGCCAATTTGCAGTTGACCCGACTGGCCCTCGGCCACGTCTCGGGCCTCGCGCGCCGCCGCGCCGGCTTGAGCCAACAACGCCCGCGCAGCCGGCACAAAGGCCTGACCGGCAGCCGTCAGCTGCACGCCCCGGCTGTTGCGGGTGAACAGCTGGGCCCCCACCGAGGCTTCGAGCTGCTGGATGTTCAGGCTGAGCGGTGGCTGGGAGATGGCCAGGCGCTGGGCGGCGCGCCCAAAGTGCAGCTCCTCGGCCAGCATCAGGAAATAGCGCAGATGACGGAATTCCATAAATTTAAAAAATGTATTGATCTATCGGTAATCAATATTAGACAACTATTCATGAAGCCACAACAATCGCCCACACGACAGCCCCTGCGACGAACACAGGTGCGGGTATGACACACTCGCCCGATTGAGACGCCCCACACTGGAGACCCCGAATGAAACCCACCTTCCAATGGAATGACCCCTTTTTGCTCAGCGAGCAACTCTCGGACGACGAACGCGCCATCGTCGAGGCGGCCCACACCTTTTGCCAGGAACGCCTGCAAACCCGCGTGCTGCAAGCCGCGCGCCACGAAAAGTTTGACCGGGAGATCATGAACGAGGCTGGAGCCATGGGCTTTTTGGGCTCCACCATCGAAGGCTACGGCTGCTCGGGCCTGAGCTATGTGGCCTATGGCCTGATCGCCCGCGAAGTCGAGCGCGTGGACAGCGGCTACCGCAGCGCCATCAGCGTGCAAAGCTCGCTGGTCATGCACCCCATCAACGAATACGGTTCCGAGGCCCAGCGCCAGAAATACCTGCCCAAGCTGGCCACCGGCGAATGGGTGGGCTGCTTTGGCCTGACCGAACCCAACCACGGCTCTGACCCGGCCAGCATGATCACCCGCGCCAAACCGGTGGACGGCGGCTTCATCTTGAAGGGCGCCAAGATGTGGATCACCAACTCGCCGATTGCCGACGTGTTCGTGGTCTGGGCCAAACTGGAAAACGAAGACGGCACCGTCGGTGGCCAAGAGTCCATCCACGGTTTCATCCTCGAAAAAGGCATGAAGGGCCTGACGGCCCCCAAGATCGAAGGCAAGATGAGCCTGCGCGCCAGCATCACCGGCGAGATCGTGATGGACGATGTGTTCGTGCCATCCGAAAACCTGATGCCCCACGTGAATGGCCTCAAGGGCCCGTTTGGCTGCCTGAACAAGGCCCGCTATGGCATCGCCTGGGGCGCTTTGGGCGCCGCCGAAGACTGCTGGCACCGCGCCCGTCAGTACACCCTGGACCGCGTGCAGTTTGGCCGCCCCCTGGCGCAAAACCAGCTGATCCAGAAAAAGCTGGCCGACATGCAAACCGAAATCACGCTGGGCCTGCAGGCTTGCCTGCGCGTGGGCCGCCTGATGGACGAAGGCAAGGCCGTGCCCGAGATGATCAGCATGATCAAGCGCAACAGCTGCGGCAAGGCGCTGGACATCGCTCGCTTGGCGCGCGACATGCACGGCGGCAACGGCATCCACGACGAATACCACGTCATCCGCCACATGATCAACCTGGAAACCGTGAACACCTACGAAGGTACGCACGATGTACACGCTCTGATTCTGGGACGCGCACAAACGGGCCTGCAGGCTTTTTATTGAGCCACGCTCATTTGCAATAAAAAGGGGCTTCGGCCCCTTTTTACTGAGTTCAACTTCGCCACAGACTGTGCGTTAGCGCCTTGACGAACCGCAGGTCAGGCATTACATTACTAACCAGTCAGTCATTAAACAAGAATTGTGAACTCCCCCGATCAAGCCACTGCGCATAAACGAGAACGCCGCAAGCAAGACCGCCCAGGCGAGTTGATCGATGCGGCGCTGGACTTGTTTGTCGAAAAAGGCTTTGCCGCGACCCGAGTGGAAGAAGTGGCCGCACGGGCTGGGGTGTCCAAGGGCACACTGTTCTTGTATTTCCCCAGCAAAGAAGACCTTTTCAAGGCCGTGGTGCGCGAGAACGTAGTGCATCCGGTGACCCAGGGGGCCGCCGAAATTGAGCATTACAAAGGCACATCCGGCCAATTGCTCGAGTGGATGATGCTGCAGTGGTGGCATCGCTATGGGGCGACCAAGGCTTCGGGGATTTCCAAACTGATCATGAGCGAGGCCACCAACTTCCCGGAGCTGGCGGCTTTTTACCGTCAGGAAGTGATCGAGCCTGGCCAAGCCTTGGTACGCACCGTGCTGCAACGGGCCATCGACCAAGGTGAGTTTCGTCCCGTCGATGTCGAGTTGGCTTTGCACTCGGTCATGGCCCCCCTCCTTTTTTTGGTCATGTGGAAGCACTCCATGGGCCCTTGCTGTCCGGTGTCGGAGCAAATCCAACCCGAACAATTCATCACCCAACACGCTCAGCTGCTGGTGCGTGGACTCTCTTGAGCTGAATCCCTATGAAACGTTCTACCCTTTGGATCCTCTGTGGCGTGGCTGCTGCTGTCGTGCTCGCGGGCGGTGCACGCTGGGCCAGCCAGCGCAAGCCGGCGGTCACAGTCACCAAGCCTACAGGCGCGGCCAACTCGATTGAGCTGAGCACCAGCGATGTGGTTCAAGCCCAAAAAATGGACATGGTCTTGGGCTTGCCTGTTTCAGGTACGTTGAAAGCCAGTCAAAGCGCCATGGTGAAAGCACGCGTGGCAGGTGAGCTGCTCGATTTGGTGGTCCGCGAAGGCGACTTGGTCAAAGCAGGCCAAGTGATTGCACGGATCGACCCGACCGAATACCAGGCGCGGGAACGCCAAGCCAAACAACAAGCGGATGCAGCACTGGCCCAAGTCGACATCGCCCAAAAGCAGTTTGACAACAACAAGGCTTTGGTGGCGCAAGGCTTCATCTCGCAAACCGCTTTGCAAAACGCCCAGGCAAGCCTCAATGGTGCCAAGGCCACACAAATGGCCGCTGTGGCCGCACTCGATGTGACACGCAAGGCTTTGGACGATGCGAACGTGCGTTCGCCCATCAACGGCCAGATTGCGCAGCGCCTGGCCCAGCCCGGTGAACGCGTCGGCATTGACGCCCGGATTGTGGAAGTGGTCAACCTCAGCCAACTCGAACTGGAAGCCGCATTCACGGCGGCGGATGCCAGCCTGGTGCGCAATGGCATGAAGGCGCAACTGAAGGTAGAAGGTCTGGATGAGGCCATCACGGCCAAGGTTCTGCGCATCAATCCAACGGCCCAAGCAGGCAACCGAAGCGTGATGGTTTACCTGGGTGTCACGGGCCAAGATGGCCTGCGTCAAGGGGTCTTTGCAGAAGGCACTCTGGGCACCCGCGGCGTGCAGGCCTTGGCCGTGCCACTGTCGAGCGTGCGCACCGACAAGCCTCAGCCCTATGTCCAGATGATCGATGGCGAGCAAGTGCGTCACGTGACCGTGCAAACCGGCACCCGTTCAGAGAAGACATTGAAAAACATCACACTGACCTGGGTCGAGGTGCAAGGTCTTGCTGAAGGGGCTCAAGTGCTCACCGCCAGTGCAGGCACGGTGCGCGAAGGCACGCTGGTGAAGTTCACCGCTGGCGTACGCTGAGAGGGATAGATCCATGTGGTTTACCCGTGTCAGTCTGAAAAATCCCGTCTTTGCCACCATGGTCATGCTGGCACTGGTGGTGCTGGGCCTGTTCTCCTATCAAAAGCTCAAGGTTGATCAGTTCCCCAACATCGACTTCCCAGTGGTCGTGGTCAGCACGGAATACCCCGGTGCATCGCCAGAAATCGTAGAAAGCGAAGTTTCCAAAAAAATCGAAGAAGGCGTCAACTCCATCGCAGGCATCAGTGCCCTCACCTCACGCAGCTACGAAAACCAGTCGGTGGTGGTGATCGAGTTTCAACTCAACATCAACGGTCGCAAGGCGGCCGAGGACGTGCGTGAAAAAGTGGCCGCCATCCGCCCCAGTCTGCGCACCGAAGTGAAAGAGCCCAAAGTGCTGCGCTTTGACCCGTCAGCACGCGCCATTTGGTCACTGGCCGTGGTCCCTCACTCGTCCGACAGTGCCAAAGGCCAAGACCTCACGGCCGTCGAGATGACCAATTGGTCTGAGCAAGTGTTGAAAAAACGGCTAGAAAACGTGCGTGGCGTCGGCTCTGTCTCGCTGGTGGGCGGTACGCGCCGAGAAATCAACCTGTACCTGCAGCCAGCCGCCATGGAAGCCCTGGGCGTGACAGCTGACCAAGTGGTGAGCGCTGTGCGCAGTGAAAACCAGGATCTCCCGGTGGGTGCGATCCGCTCGCTGGAACAAGAACGCATGGTGCAGATCGAGTCGCGCATGAAGCGCCCAGAAGACTTTGAACGCATCATCGTGGCCCGCAAAGGTAATGTGTCGGTGCGCCTGTCGCAGGTGGCTCGGGTGCAAGACGGCGCTCAAGAGCTGGAAACCATGGCGCTCTACAACGGTCAACGGACTTTGCTGCTCACCGTACAAAAAGCCCAAGACGAGAACACCATCGATGTGATCGATGGCTTGGTCAAAACTGTGGCCGACATGAAAAGCCAGACACCTGCTGGCATCCGACTGGAACCCATCACCGACAACTCCCGGCCCATCAGGGTTGCCGTGGACAACGTGCGCCGCACGCTGATCGAAGGCGCGATCCTGACGGTCTTGATCGTCTTTTTGTTCCTAAATTCCTGGCGATCCACGGTCATCACGGGCCTGACGTTGCCGATCTCCTTGATCGGTACTTTCATGTTCATGCAGATGTTTGGCTTCACCATAAACATGATCACGCTGATGGCGCTGTCACTGTGCGTGGGCTTGCTGATCGACGACGCCATTGTGGTGCGCGAGAACATTGTGCGGCACGTTCAAATGGGCAAAAACGCCTGGAACGCCTCGCTCGATGGCACCCAGGAAATTGGCCTGGCCGTGCTGGCAACCACCTTGTCCATCGTCGCGGTGTTCCTGCCCATCGGTTTCATGGAGGGCATCATCGGCAAGTTCTTCCACGAATTTGGGATCACCATCGTGGCCGCCGTGATGATTTCCATGTTTGTCAGCTTCACACTCGATCCGATGCTCTCGAGTATCTGGCACGACCCCAGCATTGAAAGCCACGGCAAACACCACGCGCCAGTGACCATTTATGACAAGACCATTGGCCGGGTGACCGCTTGGTTTGACCAAGGCACTGAGCGCTTGGCCGAGGGATATCAAAAAATTCTGGCGTGGTCGCTGGTGCACAAACGCAAGACCGTTCTGCTGGCGGTGGGCATCTTTGTCTTGAGTATTTTCATGCTGCGCTTTGTGGGCACAGAGTTCGTGCCCAAGGCCGACTTTTCTGAAACCACGGTAAATTTCCAGACGCCCGTGGGCAGCTCACTGGAGGCGACAGAGGCCAAATCGCGGCAAGTAGAAGCCATCATCCGCGAGTTCCCAGAGGTGCGCTACACCTTGGCCACACTCAACACGGGCAATGCGCTGGGCAAAAACAACGCCAGCATTTATGTGCGCTTGGTGGACCGTAAAAATCGGCAACGCAGTGTGGACGCGATGTCCGGCATCTTGCGCGATCGACTGAAAAAAGTTCCCGGTATCACCGTGACGCACGTGGGCTTGCTGGATGCCGTAGGCGGCAACAAGCAAGTGGAGTTTTCGCTGCAAGGCCCTGACCAACGCGAACTGGAACGCCTGGCCTTGGGCGTGATGGAAAAGGTGCGCGACATTCCCGGACTGGTGGACTTGGATTCCAGCGTCAAAGCCAACAAACCCACCATCCGGGTGGATGTGCTGCGCGACTCGGCTGCGGACTTGGGTCTGGGAACAGGCCAAATTGCCGGGCCCTTGCGCACCCTGGTCGCAGGACAAACGGTGGGCAATTGGCGTGCACCGGACGACCAAACTTACGACGTGAACGTGCGTCTGTCCCCTGAAAGCCGAAACGCGCCCCAAGACCTTGAGCGACTGCCCTTTGCTGTCGCTGCAGGGCCCGACGGCAACCCCAGAGTGGTCCGTTTGGGCCAAGTGGCCAAAATCACCGAATCCACAGGCTCCAACCAAATCAACCGACGCGACCTGACGCGTGAGGTCGCGATCAATGCCAACACCTATGGCCGCGCTGCGGGCGAGGTGTCTGCTGACATCCGCAAAGTCATGGAAGGGGTCGGCCTGCCGCCTGGTTACCGCTATCAGTTTGGCGGCTCCACCAAGAACATGGCGGAATCCTTTGGCTACGCGGTCACGGCACTGGCCATGGCAGTGATCTTCATCTACATGATCCTCGCCAGCCAGTTCAAAAGCTTCTTGCAACCACTGGCCTTGATGACCGCATTGCCACTGACGCTGATTGGTGTGGTGTTGGCCCTGATGGCGTTCCGCTCCACTTTGTCGATGTTTTCGATCATTGGCGTGATCATGCTGATGGGCTTGGTTACCAAAAACGCGATTTTGCTGGTGGACTTTGCCATTCGGGCCCGTGAAGACGGCATGGAGCGCAGCGAAGCGCTCTTGATGGCGGCACGAGTGCGACTGCGTCCTATCTTGATGACCACCTTGGCCATGATTTTCGGCATGGTGCCACTGGCTTTCGCCATGACCGAAGGCTCGGAACAACGCGCCCCCATGGGTCAAGCCGTGATTGGCGGCGTCATCACCTCCTCACTGCTGACCTTGGTGGTGGTGCCCGTGGTGTATTGCTACATGGACGACCTGGCTCAGTGGATTCGCCGCAAAGCAGGCTTGGCCCCTGTCCGTCAGGACCATGACGTTCCAGCCCCTTAAAATCACCCTCATTTCGTGATAACCCCCTCAGGAGTACCCCAATGGATCTGAATCAAGCCCGATTCAACATGATCGAACAGCAAATCCGCCCATGGGAAGTGCTGGACCCCCAAGTGCTGGAGCTGCTCTCGGTCGTGCGTCGTGAAGACTTCGTGCCTTTGGCGCACAAAGCACTCGCTTTCGTCGACATGGACATCCCTTTGGGCGCAGCACCCAACCAAGTGATGCTCGCCCCCCGTGTTCAGGCCCGACTGCTGCAAGACTTGGCAGTGCAAAAGACCGACAAAGTGCTGGACATTGGCACCGGCTCCGGCTTCATGGCTGCCCTGCTGGCCCACCAAGCCGCACAAGTACTGAGCTTGGAGATCGATTCCGCACTGGCAGCGCAAGCCCAAGCCCATTTGCAAAAAGCGCAGATCAGCAATGTGACCGTGCGCAACACCGATGGCAGCCAAGGCGCTGTAGCGGACGGTCCATTTGATGTGATTGTGCTCAATGGCTCCGTGGCAGAAGTCCCTGCAGCCTTGTTGCAGCAGCTGACTGTGGGCGGTCGTTTGGCTGCCATCGTGGGACAAGAGCCCATCATGCGCGCCACCGTGATCACCCGCACCAGCGACAGCAGCTGGACCACCACAGAACCCTGGGACTGCAATGCCCCCCGCCTGAGTGGTTTTGCGGAGCATTCCCGCTTCCAGTTCTGATTGCCCACGATGGAACAGATTTCGCCAGCGCAATTGGCCGATTGGGCCAAAGAGCAGCCGCAGCGCCCCATCCTGCTGGATGTGCGTGAAGGCTGGGAGTGCCAGACCGCCAGCGCTCAATCCACCGCCATGGACCTGGTGCACATCCCCATGCAAACCATTCCCGCCCGACTGGATGAGCTGGACAAGACCCGTCCTATCGCGTGCCTGTGCCACCACGGTGGTCGCAGCATGCAAGTGGCCGCATTTCTGGCCCAACACGGCTTCCAGGTGGCCAACATAGCAGGCGGCATCCACGCTTGGTCCATGCAAGTCGATCCCACCATTCCGGTTTACTGAAACCGCTGGTCACACTGAATTCTGAAAGCTCACGATGAAACTGCGCCTTTTGCCCATGACCCTCTCACTGGCGGCTGTTTTGACAGGCACCGCACAAGCCCAAAGCCTGGTCCAGTTGTATGAAGCGGCAAAGGGTTATGACGCGGCATACAAAGCTGCGCAATCCCTGTACCAAGCCAACTTGACCAAAGCAGAACAGGCCAAGGCTTTGTTGCGGCCGACTGCAGGGCTGGGGGCGACGGTCAGTGAGTCAGACTTCAACAACCTCACCAGCACCAATGTGGATGCCCGTTACGGCACACGCACGGCCACCCTCAGTGCGAGTCAGCCCTTGTTTCGCCCAGCCAATATGGCAGGCTACCAACAAGGCATGAAACAAGTTGACTTGGCGCAAGCGCAATTGAAGGCTGCAGAGCAAGAACTGATCGTGCGTGTCAGTCAAGCGTACTTTGATGTGCTCACGGCCCAAGAGAGCTTGGCCTTTGTGAAAGCCCAAAAAACGGCGGTGTCGGAGCAGTTGGCTGCCGCCAAACGCAATTTTGAGGTGGGCACCTCTACCATCACCGACACCCGCGAAGCGCAAGCCCGATTCGATTTGGTGACAGCCCAAGAAATTGCGGCAGAAAACGACTTGCGGGTCAAAAAGTTGGCCCTCGACCAATCCGTCGGCACACCCAACACCCAACCTGTTCCCCTTAAATCGGGCGCGAACCTGAGCGCAGCGGTCACAGGGAATGCTGACACATGGGCGCAACAAGCGGTCGAGCAAAGCCCCAGCGTCGAGCAAGCACGCATTGGCTTGGAAGTGGCCCAACTTGAAACTGAAAAGGCCAAGGCGGGACACATGCCCACCCTGGACTTGACAGCCTCTTATGGCGGCACACGGTTTCGCAATGGCAACTTGACTTCCAGAGTCGACAACAACACAGCGACCATTGGCCTCTCCTTCAACCTGCCTTTGTACGCAGGCCATGCCACCCAAAACCGCATTCAGGAAACCGTGGCGTTGGAAGAAAAAGCCCGCAACGACTTGGAAGGCGCACAGCGCACAATCGCTCAGGCCACACGAACAGCCTTCTTTGGCTTGCAATCAGGGTTGGGACAAGTCAAGGCACTGGAAGCCGCCGAAGCCTCCAGCCAAAGCGCGTTGGATGCCAACAAACTGGGCTACCAAGTCGGCGTGCGCATCAACATCGACGTGCTCAACAGCCAAAGCCAACTCTTCCAAACCAAGCGCGATCTGGCCAAAGCGCGTTACGACGTGTTGCAGGGGCAGTTGAAGTTGCGTCAGGCTGCGGGGGTGCTTAAAGCGGAGGATGTTCAAGATCTCGAAAAACTGTTAAAGCCCTGAAAACACTAGCAAAAATGCGAGATAAAAATACAAACTCTGTCTCAAACACAGAGAGATTTTCAAATACCGCTAGAAAGCTATCGCGCTTAGGAGCCTGGGGACATCAAACAGGTGTGATTGCCGTGTGCGGAATGGCAGTCAGCATGACTTTCTCACGCGCTTTGTTTAACCTGCTTGCCCTGTTGATGTTGGTGTCTTGGGTGCTTACAGGGCGTTTTCGCTATCTGATGCATGAAGCCAGGCAATCGTCTGTGATGTGGGTGTGCTTGGTTCTGTTTGTTTGGATTGTTGTTGGCGTACTGTACTCACCCGCCGCACCAGAACAATCTTGGGACCAAGCGGCGACGTACGGCAAGCTGTTGCTGATACCACTTATGGCGAGCTTTGTGGACACACCCAAGCGCGCACGGGCTCTGTGCTTGAGCGCGGTGGCGGGTTTGCTTATCCTGCAAGTGGCATATGTGGCCGATCTGTGGGTGGACATTCCAGGCTCGTTGAGCGTGAAAACCCAAGGCATTGGCGTATTCAACAACTACATTGTGGAAGGGTTCAGCATGACGGTGCTGGCCTTGACCATGACCAGCTTCAGCGCGCTGTGCATGAAGCGGCGCCAGCACATCCCAGCAGCGATGGCGGGCCTGGTGGCGGCGATGTCGATGTACTGTGTGCTGTTTCTGAATCCCGGCCGTGGCGCACAACTGGCGCTGGTGGCCGGCATGGTGGTGTTAGCTTTTTTGTTGATGCCCAACAAGGTTCGTTGGCTGGGTGGTGCCGTGGTGGCAGCGGGCATTGTGGTGCTGGCCACCCAATCGAGCATGGTGACCCAGCGCTTTGAAGTGGCTTTGGCTGAAGCCCGTTCGGCGGACACCCAAAAACAAACGTCGGTGGGCTTGCGCATCAACGCCTGGAAGGCGGGCGTGAGCCTGTGGCAAGAAAGCCCAGTTCTGGGCCGGGGCACGGGCAGCTATCAGCACCTGATGTTTGCCGAAAAAAGCGATATGGTGGGCGGCTGCGAAGGCAACCCCGTGTGCCTGCAGCCACACAGCCAGTATGTGCTGTTCTTGGCTGAGCAAGGGTTGGTGGGCTTGTTGCTGTTTGTGGCGCTGCTCGGTGCGTTGGTGTGGCCGGCGATAAAGTCGCCCCACATTCAGGCCAAGTTGTCGGCGGCTTTTGCGTGTGCGTTTGCGGTACACGCTGCGTTTGATTCGGGCCTGCGCATGGGCACGCAAATGTTTGTGTTCATGGTGCTGGCCGTGGCACTGGCCGCAGCGGTGCGGCTGCAGTGGCCAGACAACGGCGACCACGCAACAGCGCGCTGAGCTTCACGAGCTGTTGTCGCGCCAGTAGCGTTCCATCCAGTCCACCGCACCACTGCCGTAGTGGGGAAAGCGTTCCCAATTGCCGGCGGGTGGACGCACCAGATCGATGGGGCGGGGTTTGCCGTGAAAGATGACCAGCTTCGCTTCTGGGGGCGGTAACTTCGGTGGCAAAAAACGGTCGATCAGCAGAGGCTGCCTCAGGTGGTACTTGAAGCTGACCAGCCATTCTTGTGGCCAGTAAGCGATGCCCTGCACCGCGTGGTGAAGGTATTCCTGTTC
>JACCDW010408899.1_pt1 | contig 14242 bp, 16 predicted proteins | sample 7449781 | NCBI WGS metagenome assembly JACCDW01 (sample SAMN15323449, study PRJNA562643) | freshwater metagenome | isolation source: river surface water | place: USA:Blue River Watershed | collected 2017-08-18 | reverse complement strand
CCGCAGGCCGATGCGGCCGTCTTGTGGCAAGCGCTTTTCGGCGATGTCCAGCTCGGCCATGATTTTCAGGCGCGAGATCAGCGCGGCGTGCAGCGCGCGGTGGGGCTGCACCACCTCGCGCAGCGTGCCGTCGACGCGAAAGCGCACGCTCGAATGGCGCTCGTAGGGCTCGATGTGGATGTCGCTGGCGCCATCGCGCGCGGCCTGCGTGAGCAGGGCGTTGAGCATGCGGATGATGGGCGCGTCGTCGCTCGCTTCGAGCAGGTCTTCCACTGCAGGCAGCTCCTGCATCATGCGCGAGAGGTCGGCGGCCGATTCGACCTCGCTGACCACGGCGGCCGCACCGCCGCTGCCGTCCGTCTGTGCGTGGGCATAGGCCTGCTGGATGCGCTGCTTGAGGTCGGCCGTGGGCAGGCTTTGCCACTGCGGCTGCTGCCCGCCGTGCACGCGCAGCACCTCAGACAGCGCGCTGCGGCCCGAGTCGGCGCAGGCCCACAGCGTCAAGCGCTGGCCGTCGTCCTCCAGCAGCAGCCGGTGGTCACGGGCAAAGGCGTAGGGCAGCAGCTGGCGCATGGTTCACTGGCCCCGGGTGGGCGTGGGCTGCGGTGCGACCAATGGTGGCAGCACCGGCGCCGGGCCCGAGCCCAGCACCGGGTTGGGCGTGGGTTGCGCGCCTTGCTGCAGATCGATCATCTGCTGGTAGCGGCTTTGGCTCAGCGCATCGCTGGCGCTGCCATCGCGCAGCACCACGGGGCGCAGGAAGACCATCAGGTTTTTCTTGTTGCGGGTGCGGCTCTCGCTCTTGAACAGCCAGCCCAGGCCGGGCACATCGCCCAGGCCGGGCACCTGGTCCTTGTTGTTGCTGAATTCTTCGGACAAGAGACCGCCCAGCACGATGACCGAGCCATCGTCGACCACCACGTTCGATTCGATCGAACGCTTGTTGGTGGTGGGGCCGGTGGCGCTGGCCTTGGTCGTGGGGTCCACGCTGGAGACCTCCTGGTAAATCGTGAGCTTGACGGTGCCCGACTCGCTGATCTGCGGCTTGACCTTGAGCGTCAGGCCCACATCCTTGCGCTCGATGGTCTGGAAGGGGTTGACGGTGGTGCCGGAGGCGTTGGCGTTGGTGTACTGGCCGGTGATGAACGGCACGTTCTGGCCGACCACGATCTTGGCTTCCTCGTTGTCCAGCGTCAGCAGCGTGGGTGTGGACAGGATGTTGCCATCGCCATTGGTTTGCAAAAAGTTGGCCAGCGCGCCCAGCACATAGGTGCCGCCGATCTGGCGCACATTGCCGATGTTCAGGCCGCCACCCAAAGCGGCTGCGGCCGTGCTGGCGGTGGTGTTGCCCGCCGCCGCGATGCCCAGCAAATTGCCCTGGCCCTTGGCGCTGGTGATCTGGTTGTTGAGGTTGGTGCCGATGAAGCCGACCGCGCCGCTGCTGCGCTGCGAGGCGGTCTGCCACTGGATGCCCATCTGCGCGGCCTTGTCGGCGTTGACTTCGGCGATCAGGCTTTCCACCAGCACCTGGGCGCGGCGCTGGTCGAGCTTGTCGATCACCTCGCGCAGCTGGCGGTATTGCGGCTCGGGCGCGCTGATGATCAGCGAATTGGTGGCCGGGTCGGCCTGGATCTGGCCGCCGGTGGACGGCTGCGCCGAGGGCGCGATGCCGGCGGTGGCCGGGTTGCCGGTGCCGGTGGGGGCGCTGGGCAGGGGCGAGGCTGCGACCGGGCCCACCCCGGGCGTGCCACTGGCGTTGCTGCGTTCGGCCGCGAGCGCGGCGCGCAAGGTCACGGCGAGCTTGGTGGCGTCGGCGTTTTTGAGGTAGACCACATGGATGTTGCCGCTGGCCGCGCCCGCACCTTTGGCCGGCGCGAGGTCGAGTTGCTCGACCAGCGTGCGCACCAGGCCCAGGCGCGCCGGGTTGGCCGCGCGCACGATCAGCGCATTGCTGCGCGCATCGGCCAGCACCGTGGTGCGAAAACCGCCCTCGCCCTGGCCCGGCGCGGCGGCCGCCGCACCGCTGGCGGCGTTGGCATCGACCAGGCGCTGCACCAGCGGCGCCATGTCGCTGGCGATGCCGTGCTGCAGCCGGATCACGTCGACACCGGTGGCGTTGGCCACATCGAGCGCTGCGACGATGCGACCCAGGCGCTGCAGGTTGTCGGCGTAGTCGGTGATCACCAGCGCGTTGCTGCCGGGCGTGATGTTGATGGTGTTGTTGGGGCTGATCAGCGGGCGCAGCACCGGCACCAGGTTGTTGGCCGATTCGTGGTTCAGCCGAAAAATCTGCGTGACCACCTGGCCGCCGCCGCTGGGGGCGTTGCCGGCGTTCACCGGGCCGCTTTGCAGCTTGGCGTCGGCCTCGGGCACCACGGTGTGGATGCCCGCGTTTTCGACCAGCGCAAAGCCTTGCGTGCGCAGCTGCGCGGCAAACAGGCGCATCGCCTGCGCGGGCGGCACCGGCAGGGTGCTGGTCAGGCTCATGGTGCCCTTGACGCGCGGATCGACCACCACATTGGCGCCCGAGAGCGTGGCCACGGTGCGCGCCACCGCCTCGATCTCGGCGTTGACGAAGTTCAGCGTGACTGGCTCGCCCGGCTTCACAGCGGGCTTGCCTTGCGCGAGTGCGGCGTGGCCGAGGCTCAGGCCCAAGGCCAGGCTCAGGGCCAGCAGAGACAGGTGCAGAGGTGGACGTTTCATGGTCATCCCAGAGAGAGGCGGCTGCGCGGACCTTCGCGCCGACCGATGATGTTGAGCAGATTCGACAGGGCGGCCTCAAAGCCTTCGTCAGCGCTGGCTTCGCCGGTGAAACGCAGGCGCTGGCCCAGCCACTGGCCCTGCCCGCTCAGGCGCAAGGGACCTTGCAGCGTGTTGAGCGTGAGCGCGGGCGTGGCGGTGCCGGCGGCGTCGCCCGCGAGCACGATGCGGTAGCTGCCCATGGGGCGCAGCGTGGACAGGCGCGAGGCCAGGTCCTGCACCTGCAGTTCGGCCTCGCCATGCCAGCGCAAGACGCCGTCGGTCCAGCCCAGGGCCAGGCCTTGGCTGTGCCATTGCAGCAGGCCCTCGGCCTGCAGGGTGTTCCAGGGCGCGCCCAGGCCGGCCAGCAGCGACATGGGCCAGGCGCTGCGCTGGTCGTCCAGGCGCAGCGCCCATCGCCCGCTTTCACGCGCCAGGCGCCACTGCAGCGGCTCGGGCGTGCAGCAGGCGCTGGACAGCGAGAGGCGCAGGCCCAGACCGGCCAGGCCCCATTGCCAGCGCAATCGGCTGGGCAGGCTGCGCAGTTCGGCGCTGGCATGGCCCGGGCCCAGGCTCAGCAACGCATCGCCCGACCACACGGTGCCGCGCGGCTGCTGCAAGAGCACCCGGCCTTGTGTGGCCTGGGCCACGGCAGCGGCCAGCCAGCGCGCGGGTGCCCACAGCACGCTGGCCAGCAGCAGGCCGGTGGCCGCGCCCAGCAGCGCCCAGCGCCAGGGGCTGCTTGTGCGTGCGCTGGGGTGCAGTGGGGCGGCCATGGTGGGCTTCAGGGCAGGCGCAGCAGCAGGGTGCCGCGCCACGTGGGTTCAGAGGCTTTGTCGTCCTGGCGCTGCAACTGCGCCTGGCTGGGCAAGGCCAGGGCCTGCTCGCGCGCCTGGGTCAGCCATTGGGCCAGGCCCGCAGCCGGTGCGGCCTGCAGGCTCAGGCGCCAAGCGTCGCCCTGCGGCGTGAGTTGCGCGCCGGGGCCCAGCAGTTGGGAGGCGCTGGCGGTCAGCAGGCGCAGGGCCTCCTCGCGTGCGATGCGGCGCGGGGTTTGCAGCTGCTGGGCCTCGGCCTGCCACAGCCGCATCTGCCGCGTTTGTGCTTCGAGCATGGCCTGGCGCTGCGGTGCCTCGCGCCACACGCGCCAGGCGGGCGCGATCAGCTGGCCCCAGACCAGCGCCAGCAACAGCACCGCTGCGCCCAGCGTCAGCAGGCGGCGCTCGCGCGGGGCGCGCTGCTGCCAGGCGGCGCGGGCGCTTTGGCGCAGGGCGGTCAAGGCGCTCACGGTCTTGTCTCCATGGCGTGCAGGCTGTGCATGCCGCCCTCGGTTTTCAAGCGCAGGCCCTGGCGCTGCAGCGCCTGTTCAAACGCTGTTTGCTGCTCGGCGCCCAAGGCCAGCGCGGGCCAGCGCAGCTGGCCGTCCTGGTAGTCCAGGCGCGCGGGCGCGGCCACAGCGGCGGGCAAGGCGCTGCCCAGGGCCTGCAGCTGGGCTTCGAAATCCTGCGGCGTGAGCTGGCCCGAGGCCTGGCGCAAACGGGCAAGCTCGCGCGCCATTTGCAGCGGCGCGTCGACCACCACAGCCACTTTGGGAAAGCTCTGCTGCAGCATCTGCGTCCAGGCGTCTTGCTCGGCCTGCCAATGCTGGCGCGTCATCCAGGCCCAGGCCTGCAGGCCCAGCAGTTGGCTCAGCACCAGCGCGGCCAGGCCCCAGCGCGTGGGGCGCCACTGCGGCTGGCGCAACAGGGCATCGAGGCCCCGGCGCAGGCTTTGCCATTGGCGTGTGCGCGCATCGCTTTGCAGATCGAACTGGGCCAGGTTCCAGCCGCTGCGGGCCGTGGCCAGCCAATGGGCGTGGGTGTCGGCCAGCAAGGGCGGCTGCGGGCTGCGGCTTTGCGCCCAGCGCGCCAGGCCCGGTTCGGCCTGCAGGGTGGCGCCGACCAGCCAGTCGCCGGGCATTTGCGCGGCGGCGGCCACGGGCCAGCCGCTCACGCCGTGTTCGGCATCGCAGCACCAGAGCCAGCCGCTGGCTTCGTCGCCCAGGGCGTGCCAGCGCTGGCCGCTCTCGGGTGGCGCCAGCTCGGGCACGATGCGCTGCACGGCAAAGCCGGCTTCGCGCAGCGCGCTCAAGTGGGCGTGCAGCCAGGCCTTGTCGCAGGCGGCCACCCAGGTGGGCGTGCCGGGCGCCCACTGCGGCGCCAGGGCCAGGTGCAGCTGGGGGGGCTCTTGCAGCAAGCGGTCTTCCAGCAGGCCTTGCAAGGCGGCTTGCAGCCTGGCGCTGTGGCGGCCCAGGCCGGCGGGCAGCGTCACGCGGTGCCAGGACAGGGCGGCGGCCGGCAGCAAGGCCACCACCTCGGTCTGGCGCGCGGCCGGGGGCAAAAGGGCCAGCGGCGCGCTGCTGGTCTGCGGCTTGGCATCGGCCATGGCTCCGTCCCATTCGGCCATGCCGTAGGTGGCGGCCGGGCCGGGGGCAGAGAGTGGCAGTTGCAGCAGCAGGCAGCGCATCGGCTTCATTGTAGAAGGGGCGCGCCTGGCGCCGGACCCGAAGGGGTGGGCGTCTGTGCGCGGCGCCACAGCATGCGCACTTGCAGGCCATCGCGCTGCACCAGCGCCAGTTCTTCCTGCGTCACCTCGTCGATGCGGATGCGGCCACGGATTTCAAAATACCGGCTGGAGACGCTGTGCAGCCGGTCGTCCAGCTGGCGGGCCAGCGGGCCCAGGGCTTCGCTCGCTTCTTGCAGCGAGGCCCAGGGCCGCTGGTCACGGCGCGCCACCAGTTGGCGCGCCGCGCTGGCGTCCAGGCCAGGGATCACGGCTTCGAGCACCGGCGCGCTGGCGGTGTTCAGGTTGACCGGCGTGGCCGTGGGCAGCACCGTGGCATAGGGGCGCAGGCGCTCGACCGTGGCCGGGCTCAGGCCCAGCCAGACGAGCTGCTCGATGCGCTGGGGCAGCAGCGGCGTCTGGCCGCCGGTATTTGCTTGAGCCTGGGCCTGGGCCGGGGCCTTGGCTGCGGCCATGCCCTGGGCGGCGGCCAGCGCGGCGGGCCAGCGGCGCAGCAGGGTGTCGAGCTCGCTGGGCGGCAAGTCCAGCCGCGCGAACAGCCGCGACCAGGCGGCGATGGCGGCCGGACTGGGCTGGCCATCGGCCACCAGGGCGCCCAGGTTCAGTCGCGATTGCGCGTCGCTGATCTGGCCCGAGAGGTAGACCTCGGGGTCGCCCTCGCGCCACTGGCGGTCTTGCGATAAAAAGGTCGAGAGCTTGGACTCCTGCACCGTTACGGCCCAGGGCTCGCCCAGGTGGTCGCTGCTTTGGGCCGAGCGCGCGTCTTCGGCCAGGATCAGGCGCGTCCAGTCGAAGGCGCCGGTCAGCAGCCACTGGGTTTGCGCGCGGCCGCGCTCGGCGCGCTCGATCTCGACCTGGCGCCACTGCAGCCACAGCGCGGCCGAGGCCAGCGAAGCCACCAGGGCCACGGTGAGCAGGGCGGCCAGCAGGGCTGCACCGCGCTGGGCAGGGCGCACGCTGTTCATGAGCCGCTCCCCGACAAATGGGGCCGCACCCAGTCCAGGCTCAGTCGCCCGGCCAGCGGCGCATTGGCGGGCAGGTCGAGCAGCAGGCGCACGCCATCGGGTGCGTTGCCGCTGGTGCTGATGGTGTAGCTCACGCTGGCGCTGCCCGATTGCGCGCTGGCCTGGCTCGAGAGCGGGCTGACCCAGCTGCCGCCCCGGTGCACAAAGAGCTGCCAGCCGGCCAGCGGCACCAGCAGCACTTCGCCGCGGCGCAGGGTGTCGGTGGGGGTTTGGCTCCAGGTGCGCGCGTTTTGCCAGGCCTCTTGCCAGGCCTCGCGGGTGTTCAGCGTGTCCGATTGCCAGCGCAGCCAGTCGCCGCCGCTGGGGCGGCTGGCGTCCTGGCGCCAGACCCAGGCCACCACGCGCACGCCGTCTTGGCTGGGGGCGGGCGCCAGGCGCGTCAGGCGCAGCACTTTGCCGTCCCAGTCCCAGCTGGGGGTGCTGTTCAGGTCGGCGAGCTGGCTCAGGTCGTTCTGCCACTGGGCGAGTGCGGCCTGCAGGGTGCGCAGTTCGTCGGCGCGCGTTTGCAGGCCGCTTTGCGTGCGCAGCATGCCGTCGATGCCGCGCCAGGACATCAGCGCCATGAGCGCCATGACCGCGATGGCCACCAGCACTTCAACGAGTGTGAAGCCCTTGGTCTGGCGCCGCATCAGTTGCGCCCCATGATGGTCGAGACCTGCAGCAGCGCCTGGCCCTGCTGCAGCACGCGCGCGTCCACGCGCATGAAGTTGGGGTTGGGCGTGGGCTGCACCGAGAGCTCGACCTGCAGGGCCTGCCCGGCTTGCACGCAGGGCACCAGGCTGGTGCCGGTGCCCGGCAACTGGCGCTGCAGGCGCAGGCGGATCAGCTCGTTGTCGGCGCAGATCTGGCCCAGCAGGGCCAGGTTTTGGCGCTCGGCGTTGCGCGCGAGCGCGCCGGTGGCCTTGAGCCCGGCCAGCAGCGCGATGGCCACGATGCCCAGCGCCACCAGCACCTCGATCAGGGTGAAGCCGCGTGCCTGGGTCATGGCCTGCCCACAGGGGTGTCGGGTGTGGCCGCAAAGGGCCGCAGGCCGTCGGTGCGCACATGCCAGCGCAGGCTTGGCTGCTGGGCGCTGAACAGGCTGATGTCTTGCGGCGCGATCAGCGGCTCTGGCCCCAGCACCACGGCCGCATTGCTCTGGGCGCGCGTGTGTTCGGACAGCCAGGCCTGCGGTGCGCTGGGCTGCGGCAGGCCTTGCAGCACAAAACCGTTGCCTTGCGCACGCCAGAGCACTGGCGCGCCGCTGGCGCGCGACTGCGCGCGTGCCGATTCAAGCACCGCCGCCAGGCGCTGCGCGTCGCGCTCGAGCGCGCTCGCCGCGCTGTCGCGCAAGGCCAGGCTGGCCCCGGCAGAGAGGATGGCGATCAGCGCGATCACCACCAGCAGTTCGATCAGGGTGAAGCCACGCGCGCCCGACAGCGGTCGGGGCAGGCGCGCGGCGCAGGGTTTATTGCCAGCTGCCGATGTCGGCATCGTAGCCCTGGCCGCCGGATTTGCCGTCGGCGCCAAAGGACAGCACATCCACCTCGCCCTTGAGGCCGGGGTTGAGGTACTGGTAGGCGTGGCCCCAGGGGTCTTGCGGCAGCTTGTCGAGGTAGGGCTTCCAGTTGGGCGGCACCGGCTCGGTGCCAGGACGGGCCACCAGGGCCTGCAGGCCTTGCTCGGCCGTGGGGTAGCGCTGGTTGTCGAGCTTGTAGAGCTTGAGCGCCTGCACCAGGTTGCCCACATCGGTGCGCGCGGCGGTGACGCGCGCGTCGTCGGCGCGGCCCAGCACATTGGGCACGATCATCGCGGCCAGCACGCCGATGATGGCCAGCACCACCATGAGTTCGATCAGGGTGAAACCGCGCTGGCGGCGGCGCAAGGGGCGTGGGGTAGAGCGCATCAAAGTGTTCATTCGGTCGATCATAATCCTTGCATGTTGCCTTTCCATGCCCTGAGCCGCACCGAACGCTGGCTGCCTGCCGCAGTGGCCGCGCTGTGCTGGGCGCTGGCCGCAGGCGGTGCGCTGCTGTGGTGGCTGCACGCGCCCTCAGGCCAGGGCGCGCCAGCTGCGGCGGTCGCCGATCGCGCCCCGGCGCCCTTGCAAAGCCAGGGCCCGGCCGTGCTGCGTGCGCTGGGTCACACAGCGGCTGCGCCCGAAGCGGCGGGCGATGCGCAGCGGCGCTTTGTCTTGCTGGGCGTGGTGGCTGGCGCCTCGGGCCAGGGCGCAGCCTTGCTCGCGGTCGATGGGCAGCCACCGCAGGCCTTTGTGCAGGGCCAGAGCGTGGCCGAGGGCTGGCGTGTGCAGAGCCTGAATGCCAACGGCGTGCGCCTGGAGGCGGCGGGCGCAGCGCCCTTGCTGCTGTCTTTGCCGGACCGCTGAGCGCCACGGTATGGATTGCCCGGTCAAGCCGGGCAATGACAAGTGAAAAAAGCCGGGCAATGACAAGTGAAAAAAAGCCGGGCAATGACAAATGAAGTGGCCGGGCAATGAAAAAAGTTGTCATTCTCGGGCTTGACCCGAGAATCCAGGTATTCGCACAGCCTGACCCGAGAATCCAAGCAGTCGCACAGCCTGACCCGAGGGTCCAGGACCGCTGGCGCGGCCTTCAGCTGCGCAGGAACAAGCGGTAAACCGGGTTGCCCGTTTCCTCGACGTGCGGGTAACCCAGGGTGTCGAGGAATTTGACAAAAGCCTTGCTGTCTTTGTCGGGCACCTGGATGCCCACCAAGATGCGGCCGTAGTCGGCGCCCTGGTTGCGGTAGTGGAACAAAGAGATGTTCCAGTTGGGCCGCATCAGGCTCAAAAACTTGAGCAACGCGCCTGGCCGCTCGGGGAAGACAAAGCGCAGCAGGCGCTCGTCTTGTGACAGCGCCGAATGCCCGCCCACCATGTGGCGTATGTGTTCTTGAGCGAGGTCGTCGTGCGTGAGGTCCAGCGCCTCGAAGCCCTGCTTGGCAAAGCGCGCGGCGATCTTGGTGCTCTCGCCCGGGCCATGCGTGGTCAGGCCCAGAAACACATGGGCTTTTTGCGCATCGCTCATGCGGTAGCTGAACTCGGTCACATTGCGCGGGCCGCCGGGCAGGTTGCCGATCAGTTCCAGAAAGCGCTTGAAGCTGCCGCGCTCTTCGGGGATGGTCACCGCAAACAGCGCCTCGCGCTCCTCGCCCACCTCGGCGCGCTCGGCCACAAAGCGCAGGCGGTCGAAGTTCATGTTGGCGCCACACAAAATCGCCGCGTAGGTCTGGCCCTTGGTCTTGTGCTGGGCCACGTATTGCTTGATGGCGGCCACGGCCAACGCGCCCGCCGGCTCCACGATCGAGCGCGTGTCGACAAACACGTCCTTGATGGCCGCGCAGACCGCGTCGGTGTCCACCGTGACCCAGTCGTCCACCAGCTGGCGCGAGATGCGGAAGGTTTCTTCGCCCACCAGTTTGACGGCGGTGCCGTCGGAAAACAGGCCCACATCGGGCAAATTCACCCGTTTTTTGGCCTGCACAGACTGGATCATGGCCTGCGAGTCGTTCATCTGCACGCCGATCACCTTGACTTCGGGCCGCACCGCCTTGATGTAGTTGGCCACGCCGCTGATCAGGCCGCCGCCGCCAATGGCCACAAACACCGCGTCCAGGGGTCCCTGGTGCTGGCGCAGCATCTCCATGGCGATCGTGCCCTGGCCGGCGATCACGTCTGGGTCGTCAAACGGGTGCACAAAGGTCAGGCCCTGCTTTTTCTGCAAGACCAGCGAATGGTTGTAGGCGTCGGAGTAGCTGTCACCGTGCAGCACCACCTCGCCGCCCAGGGCTTTGACGGCCTCGATCTTGACCTGCGGCGTGGTGGTCGGCATCACGATCACGGCGCGCGTGCCCAGGCGGCTGGCACCCAGGGCCACACCCTGAGCGTGGTTGCCGGCCGAGGCGCAGATCACGCCTTTTTTGAGCTGCTCGGGCGTGAGGTGCGCCATCTTGTTGTAGGCCCCGCGCAGCTTGAAGCTGAACACCGGCTGCTGGTCCTCGCGCTTGAGCAGCACGCGGTTGTGCAGGCGGCGGCTGAGGTTTTTGGCGACTTCGAGCGCCGACTCCTGCGCCACGTCGTAGACGCGGGCGTTGAGGATTTTCTTGAGGTAGTCGGCGGGTTTGAGGCGGGAGGTGCGCATGGTCGTCCGATGATAACGGGCGAAAAAAATGCCCCGAACCTTGCGGTGCGGGGCAAATCCACCTTTTCGGAGGGTGGAGGAGACAAAGGGGCGTGCCTAAAAAAGCACGAGTGTTCGCATTGTAGTGGCATTCATGCTGCACTGCCGCATTCGAAGTGTCTCGATTTGCAAAATTTTGTGAAGCGTGTCACTGGCGCAGGCACGCTGCCCCCGCGGGCAGGGTCTCTACAATCCGCCGCACACCACCCGGTCAAGACAATCTTCAAAACGACAAGGACACACCATGGAATGCACTGTCACCTGGACCGGCGCCGCCGGCACCCGCTCTGGCATGGGTTTTTTGGCCGAAACCGGCAGCGGCCACGTGCTGACCATGGACGGCGCGCCCGACGCGGCCAAGCCTGAAAACGGCGGCCAGAACCTGGCGCCGCGCCCCATGGAGACGGTGCTGGCCGGCACCGGCGGCTGCACCGCCTATGACGTGGTCCTGATCCTCAAGCGCGGTCGCCACGATGTGCGCGGCTGCTCGGTCAAACTCACGAGCGAGCGCGCCGACACCGACCCCAAGGTCTTCACCAAGATCCACATGCACTTCACCGTGACCGGCAAGGGCCTGCCCGCCAGCGCGGTGGAGCGTGCCATCGCCATGAGCCACGAGAAATACTGCTCGGCCAGCATCATGCTGGGCAAGACCGCCGAGATCAGCACCAGCTTTGAGCTGGTCGACGTTCAGGGCTGATTGGGTTAGGCTTGCATCGACTGACCCGGCATCACCATGCGTCTGACACCAGCACAAATCAACACCATCAAAAGCACCGCAGCATTGGTGCTGGGAGAAGGTGTGCGGGTGACCTTGTTTGGCTCGCGCCTCCATGATCAGCAAAAAGGGGGAGATGTGGACTTGTATGTCGAGGTCCAACGCCCCGAACTCACGCAAAACATCCGCTGCAAAGTCCAGCTGCAAGAGCGACTGGACATGCCCGTCGATCTGATTGTGAAACCGTTGGGGGACACCAGCCCGATCAGCCTGATCGCCAAAAAAGAAGGTGTCTTGTTGTGAGTGAACACATTGCTCTGATTTGGAAAAAGCTCGATCACCTGGCCCGCATGCGTGAGTACCTTGAGTACTCGGTGGCGCAGACCCAAAAGCTGCTGCCCGTCCAAGATTGGACTCAGTTGCAGCCAGACCAGCATGAATCCCTGGCAGCGTTTCGGGTTCGCTTCAGCGAATTTCAAGAGCACATGGGCAAAACCATGAAAGCCGTGGCCTTGGAGGAAGAAAAGCCTTCAGAGCCTCTCACATCGGTTTTGCTGTACATGGAAAAGCTTGGGTGCCTGGATTCGGTCGAGCGCTGGAAAGAAATTCGTGAGCTGCGCAATGCGGTCAACCACGAATACGAGGACGACCCCCAGGTCTTGCATGCGTTTTTTGAAGCCATGCTGGCGACCGCGCCAGAGCTGCTGCGCTGGCATGAGCAGTTGTTGGGCTTTTGCCGCAAGACCTATCCGCGCTGAATCAGTGCTTTCTCTGAATCACACCCGGTGCGCCACCGTCGTCATCACCTTGGCGGCCAGCGCCATCAGGCCTTTGACCGGGGCGGGCAGCGGCACCGCGCCGGCGCGTTCGGCCATGCGGGCGTGTTGCACCTCGTCGTCCTTCATCTGCGCCACGATCGCGCGTGAGGCGGCGTCGCCAGCGGGCAGCTGCGCCATGTGGCCATTGAGGTGGGCCTCCACCTGGTTTTCGGTTTCGACCACAAAGCCCAGGCTCAGGCGATCACCGCCCAGCTTGCCGGCGGCATAGCCAATCGCAAAAGCACCGGCGTACCACAGCGGGTTGAGCAGCGAGGGGCGGTCGTCCAGCTCGCGCAGGCGCTGCAGCGTCCAGGCCAGGTGGTCGGTTTCCTCGCGGCTGGCCTCGGCCAGCTGTGCGCGCAGGGCCGGGTCGCGGCTGGCCAGCATTTGGCCGGTGTAGAGCGCCTGGGCGCAGACCTCGCCCACATGGTTCACCCGCATCAGCGCAGCGGCCTCGCGCCGCTCGGCCTCGGTCAGCGGGGCGCCCTCGGGGGCGCTGGGGGTGGGGCGGCTGGCGCGCGGCTCGGCCCACAGCGTGCGCAAAGCGCTGTCGGCGGCCAGGATCAGGGCATCGGCGTTCATGGCCCAAAGTGTACGGGGGCCGGCACCCGGGCCACCTGTGGCACAGCCCGCAAACCGCAACGCGCTTCAAAATCATGCGGTTTCTGCAAAAGGCCATCGAGGTTGTTGATTTGATTGATAAAAATCGCAAAAAAATGGCCGAAAAGGCGGCTTGCTGCCGGGTTTGCCCTTGGTTTTGTTGCGCTTGTGCAACAAAAAGCCCCTTTATTGATCTGTTTCCTTGGAAATCGCCCGGGGCTCTGGTGGAATACACCCAACTTCCTCAATGGAGGTTGGCTCAGGGTCTTCGAAAGGCAATCCCGCCTCTCTGATTCGGGCCCTTGTTAAACCTTGGAGAAACTCGCAATGAAAAAGTCTCTGATTGCTCTGGCTGCTCTGGCCGCCACCGCTTCTTTCGCTCAGTCTTCCGTGACCCTGTCGGGTAACCTGGACTTCGCCGCTGGCAATGTGTCTGGCAACGCCAAAGGCACCACTGTGTCCACCCGTGATGTTTCTGCTTCTACCAGCGTGATCAACATCATCGCTGTTGAAGACCTGGGTGGCGGTATGAAAGCCACTGTCAAGTACGGTCTGGATCCCCGCGCCACTGCCAACGACAACGCTGCTTTGACACGCGATGAAACCTTTGTCGGTATCGAAGGCGCTTTCGGTAACCTGCGCCTGGGTTCGCCCAACTCCATCGGCCTGACCACCTTCTTGTCGGCGTCCCCCCTGGGTACTGGCATCGGCTCTGGCTATGGCACTCTTGTTGCCGATTATTCGAACATCCGCTATGACCGCTCGGCCCGTTATGACAGCCCCAACTTTGCCGGCTTCACGGTTTCTGCACTGTACGCACCTGGTGGCGATCAGCCTGCTGCCACTACCCCCACTTTCATTGCTAACAACAACAAGGTGACTGAGCTGGGTCTGAGCTATGCCAACGGTCCTCTGACTGTGGGTTACGCCAACATTTCGCAAGCTGCTCTGACTTACACCACCGCTGGCGCCGTTGGCGCTGTAGCTAAGACTTCCACTAACATCCTGGCCGCTAGCTACAAGATGGGTAATACCACTCTGAGCGCTGGCTGGAACGATGGCGACGGTAAAGCGCGTGCTGCAACCACCAGCGATTCGAAAGGCTACCGCGTTGGTTTGCGCCAAGACATCGGTGCAATCGCTCTGATTGCCAGCTACGGTCAGCAAGAAAACAAAGGCGCAACCTCCACCCCCAAAGAGAAAGTCACTGGTCTGCGCGCTGACTACAACCTCAGCAAGACGGCAGTCGCTTACCTGGGCTACGAAAAGTACGACACTGGCGTGGCCGCTGCCCCCAGTCTCACTACTGGTGACCGTACGATCACTTCCGTTGGTCTGCGCAAGTCCTTCTAATCCCTGGGTGTCGTAAGACAGCTTGAGATTCAGAAACTCAAAACCCACCGTGGCAACACGGTGGGTTTTTTATTGACTGCGCCGCGAAGCCTGGAGACTTCTCAAATCTCGATCACTCCGGCTCCATCCGCGCGTCGCGCACCACCTTGCCCCAGCGCGCAGCCTCGGTTTTGATGAGCGCGGCAAACTGCTCGGGCGTGCCGCCGCCGACCTCGTTGCCCTGGCCCAGGATCTTGTCGCGCACTTCGGCGT
>JACCDW010374142.1_pt1 | contig 14242 bp, 14 predicted proteins | sample 7449781 | NCBI WGS metagenome assembly JACCDW01 (sample SAMN15323449, study PRJNA562643) | freshwater metagenome | isolation source: river surface water | place: USA:Blue River Watershed | collected 2017-08-18 | reverse complement strand
CACGGCCGCGGGCAAAGTGCCCCCCGCCAAAGTGTTCATCGCCGGTGCCGGTGTGGCCGGTTTGGCCGCCATTGGCGCGGCCGCCAGCTTGGGCGCCATCGTGCGCGCCAACGACACCCGCGCCGAAGTGGCCGACCAGGTCGTCTCGCTCGGTGGTGAATTCGTCAAAGTGGACTACGAAGAAGAAGGCTCGGGCGGCGGCGGTTACGCCAAGGTCATGAGCGAAGGTTTCCAGAAGGCGCAGCGCGAGATGTACGCCAAGCAAGCCCAAGAGTGCGACATCATCATCACCACCGCGTTGATCCCCGGCAAACCTGCACCCAAGCTGATCACCGCTGCGATGGTGCAAAGCATGAAGCCTGGCAGCGTGATTGTGGACATGGCCGCCGAGCAAGGCGGTAATTGCGAACTGACTGAACCCGGCAAAGCCGTGGTCAAGCACGGCGTGACCATCGTTGGTTACACCGACTTGGCTTCGCGCATGGCACGCCAGTCGTCCACGCTGTATGGCACCAACTTGTTCCGCCTGACCGAAGAGCTGTGCAAGACCAAAGACGGCGTGATCAACGTCAACATGGAAGACGACGCCATTCGGGGGCTGACGGTCATCAAGAACGGCGAAATCACCTGGCCCGCCCCGCCATTGGTGGTGGCCCCCAAGCCTGCCCCCAAACCCGCTGCCGCGCCTGCCGCCAAAAAAGGCCACGGCCATGGCGAACCTTCCGGCCCCATGCCGGTGGGCCAGTTGCTCATCGTGTCGGCAGTCGCCGCCGTGCTGCTGGTGCTGGTCGGTGCCTATGCGCCGGCTGCGTTCCTGTCGCACTTCACGGTGTTTGTATTGGCCTGCTTTGTGGGTTACATGGTGGTCTGGAACGTCAAGCCCGCGCTGCACACCCCGCTCATGAGCGTGACCAACGCGATCAGCTCCATCATCGCCATCGGTGCCTTGGTGCAGATCTCGCCCATGGCCGCAGCTGGGCGCCCCAACACGCTGATCGGCATCCTGGCGGCTTTGGCGCTGGTGCTCACAGCCATCAACATGTTTGGCGGCTTTGCTGTCACCCAGCGCATGCTGGCCATGTTTCGCAAATAAGAAGAAGGAGACCCTGAATGACTGCAAGCTTGGCCACGGTCGCCTACATCGGCGCGACCATTCTTTTCATCCTCAGCCTGGGCGGTTTGTCCAACCAGGAAACTGCACGGCGCGGCAACCTCTACGGCATGATCGGCATGAGCCTGGCCGTGCTGGCCACCATCTTTGGCCCGCAAGTCACGGCCGAGGGCATCCCCATGATCGTGGGCTCCGTGCTGGTGGGCGCACTCATTGGTTTGTACGCTGCACGCAAAGTGCAGATGACCCAAATGCCCGAACTCGTGGCGCTCATGCACAGCATGGTCGGCATGGCCGCGGCGCTGGTGGGTTATGCCACCTATGTGGACCCTGAGGCTTCCAAAAACCTCGACAGCGCAGCGCACGCGATCCACGCCGGTGAAATCTACATCGGCATCTTCATTGGCGCCGTGACCTTCTCGGGCTCGGTGGCGGCGTTTGGCAAGTTGTCCGGCCGCATCGGCGGCAGCCCCTTATTGCTGCCTGCTCGCCATTGGCTCAACCTGGTGGGCTTGATCGCGGTGGTGTACTTTGGCCGTGAGTTCATGAACGCCCACACGGTGGAAGAGGGCATGGTGCCCTTGTTCATCATGACCGCCATTGCCTTGCTGTTCGGCATCCACATGGTCATGGCCATTGGCGGTGCCGACATGCCGGTGGTGGTGTCCATGCTCAACAGCTACTCGGGCTGGGCGGCTGCGGCCACCGGCTTCATGCTCTCCAACGACTTGCTGATCGTGATCGGTGCTTTGGTCGGCTCCAGCGGTGCGATCTTGTCTTACATCATGTGCAACGCCATGAACCGCAGCTTCATCAGCGTGATCGCCGGGGGCTTTGGCACCACGGCCGCAGCGCCCAAGCCGACGGGCGAAGCGGCTGAGCCTGTGGGCGAGGTCAGCCCCATCCTGGCCGCCGAAACTGCCGAGATGCTGCGCGACGCTAAGAACGTGATCGTGGTGCCCGGCTACGGCATGGCGGTGGCGCAAGCCCAGCACACGGTGTTTGAAATCACCAAGAGATTGCGCGACAAAGGCGTGAACGTGCGCTTTGGCATTCACCCCGTGGCGGGGCGCATGCCGGGTCACATGAACGTTTTGTTGGCCGAGGCCAAAGTGCCTTACGACATCGTGTTCGAGATGGATGAGCTGAATGAGGACTTCCCCGAGACCGACGTGGCCATCGTGATCGGTGCCAACGACATCGTGAACCCGGCTGCGCAAGACGACCCGACCAGTCCGATCGCCGGCATGCCGGTGCTCGAAGTGTGGAAGGCCCGCACCAGCATCGTCATGAAACGTTCCATGGCCAGCGGTTATGCGGGTGTGGACAACCCCTTGTTTTACAAAGAAAACAACCGCATGCTGTTTGGCGATGCCAAGAAAATGCTGGACGAGGTGCTGGTTGCTCTGAAAATGTGAACCCGGGAAATCCAGTACGCCTGAGAGTCAGTTTGCCGTCAGTACTGCGGTAGACTGACTTTCAGGAGAAATCGACATGAACTTGAATCCCGTTTGGCTAAACAGTTACCCCGAAGGCGTTCCGGCTGACATTGATCCCACCCAATACAGCTCTCTGGTGGGTTTGCTTGAAGAGAGTTTTTCGAAATACGCGTCGCGCTCCGCCTACAGTTTTTTGGGCAAAGACATCACCTACGGCCAGACCGATCGGGAAAGCTTGGCGATGGCTGCGTACCTTCAATCTTTGGGTCTGAACAAAGGCGATCGCGTCGCGATCATGATGCCTAACGTGCCGCAGTACCCGGTCACTGTGGCCGCCATCTTGCGTGCGGGTTTTGTGGTGGTGAACGTCAACCCTTTGTACACCGCCCGAGAGCTGGAACACCAACTCAAAGATTCTGGTGCCAAGGCGATTGTCATCATCGAGAACTTTGCCGCTACGCTTGAAAAGTGCATCACACAAACGCCTGTGCAGCACGTGGTGCTGGCCTCCATGGGTGATCGCTTGGGGTGGCTCAAGGGTCATCTGGTGAATTACGTGGTGCGCAATGTCAAAAAGATGGTGCCGGCATTCAACTTGCCGCAAGCCATCAGCTTCAACGATGCATTGTCCAAAGGCCGTCAGCAGGCGTTTCGCAAACCCGAACTCGCAGCCGACGATATTGCCGTTCTTCAATATACCGGAGGCACCACAGGTGTGTCCAAAGGTGCGGTGTTGCTGCACCGCAATCTGATTGCCAATGTGCTGCAATCGGAGGCTTGGAACGCGCCAGTGATGAAACGCATTCCCGAGGGTGAGCAGCCCACATCCGTGTGCGCTTTGCCGCTGTACCACATCTTCGCATTCACCGTGAACATGATGCTGTCGATGCGTTATGGCGGAAAGACCATCCTGATTCCCAACCCGCGTGATTTGCCTGCGGTGCTCAAGGAGTTGTCCAAGCACACGTTTCACAGCTTTCCGGCGGTGAACACCCTGTTCAATGGCTTGGCCAACCACCCCGACTTCAATACGGTCAATTGGTCCAACCTGAAAGTGTCTTTGGGTGGTGGCATGGCGGTGACGTCCAGCGTGGCCAAGCTTTGGTTAGAAAAGACGGGTTGCCCCATTTGTGAAGGTTATGGCTTGTCCGAGACCAGTCCTTCTGCGAGTTGCAATCCAACCACCAGCACCGAGTTCACGGGCACCATTGGCGTGCCAATTCCCGGCACTTTCATGAAGTTGCTCGATGACGACGGTCTTGAGGTGACGACGCCCGGCTTGGCCGGTGAAATCGCCATCAAGGGCCCGCAGGTCATGGCCGGTTATTGGCAACGTCCGGATGAGACCGCCAAAGTCATGACTGCGGACGGCTTCTTCAAATCTGGCGATGTGGGCATCGTGGATGAGCGTGGGTTTTTCAAAATCGTGGACCGCAAGAAAGACATGATTTTGGTCAGTGGTTTCAACGTCTATCCCAACGAGGTCGAAGAAGTGGCATCGGCCTGCCCAGGTGTTTTGGAGTGCGCCGCCATTGGTGTGCCCGACGAAAAAATGGGTGAAGCCGTGAAGTTGGTTGTGGTCAGAAAAGACCCGACGCTGACCGAAGCGCAGATCCTGGCTTATTGCCGAGAGAATATGACGGGCTACAAGCAACCTCGGGTGATCGAGTTCCGCGATGAGTTGCCTAAAACCCCTGTGGGCAAAATTTTGCGGCGCGAGTTGCGCAACAAAACCTGAGCATGCAGGCGCGCTCTGTAAAGCCGCCTGCCTGATACACGCCAAAGCGGTCCATGTGGCCGCTTTTTCAATTCAATTTCAAAGGACATCCCATGGCAGTGATCGGCATCATGAGTGCCATGCACGAAGAACTGGCCGCTGTGCTGGCGCACATGCCGGACGAGCAGCGCGTGCAGGTGGCTGGCCGTGACTTTGGGGTGGGGCATTGGCATGGTCATACCGTGGTGGCAGTGCTGTCGCGCATTGGGAAGGTGGCTGCGGCGACCACCGTCACCATTTTGCTCGAGCGCTTTCATGTGGATGCTGTGGTGTTTACAGGCGTGGCCGGAGGCCTGGGTGAGGATGTGCGTGTCGGTGATGTCGTGATTGCAAGCGATTTGTTACAGCACGACATGGACGCATCCCCCTTGTTTCCACGCCACGAGGTGCCGCTGTATGGGCGTGCTCGATTTGAAACCGATGGGGACTTGACGGGGCAATTGGCTTTGGCGGCTTGGCAGGTCTTGGGCGATGCCGTACGGCATTTGGGTCTTGAGACGGTGACTCAGTTCGACTTGAGCCATCCACAAACGCACCAAGGTCTGGTGATCAGTGGTGACCGTTTCGTGGCCACATCAGCCGAAAGCCAAGCTTTGCGCCAAGCCGTGCCAGATGCCTTGGCGGTCGAAATGGAGGGCGCTGCTGTGGCGCAGGTCTGCCACGATTACCGGGTGCCATTTACGGCGGTGCGTACGATTTCAGACCGGGCAGATGATGAGGCACACACCGATTTCAGCCGCTTCATTCGCGAGGTGGCCAGCCGTTACAGCTTGGCCATCTTGTCCCAATGGCTGCGTAGCCGCCAGCCCAGTTGAGGCGATTTATTTGAGCCAACCTCGGCGGCGGAAATACCACATGGGCACCACAGCGCTGGCGGCCATGAGCGCCAAGGCGTAGGGATAGCCCCATTTCTGAGACAACTCGGGCATGTACTGGAAGTTCATGCCGTACAAGCTGGCGATCAGTGTGGGCGGCAGCAGGGCCACGCTGGCCACCGAGAAGATCTTGATGATCTTGTTCTGGTTGATGTTGATGAAACCCACAGTGGCGTCCATCAAGAAGTTGATCTTGTCGAACAAGAAGGCGGTGTGCGAGTCGAGTGAGTCGATGTCGCGCAGGATCTGTCGGGCTTCTTCGAACTGTTCAGCGTTCAGCATTTTGGAGCGCATCATGAAGCTCACGGCGCGGCGTGTGTCCATCACGTTGCGGCGGATGCGCCCATTCAAGTCTTCTTGTCGTGCAATCGCGCCGAGCACTTCACCGGCCATGGCATCGGTCACGTCGCCTGACAGCACTTTTTTACCCGCAGTTTCGAGCTTGTCGTAAATGCCTTCGAGGGTGTCGGCCGAATACTCGGCGTCGGCGTCAAACAACTTGAGCAGCACTTCCTTGGCGTCTTCGATCAGGCCCGGAGCGCGGCGTGCGCGCATGCGCAGCAGGCGAAACACCGGCACGTCTTCGTCGTGGATGGAAAACAGCACGCCTTGGCTTTTCAGGTCTGCATTGTGCTGGTTCAAAATGAAGGCGCAGCGCACGGTGCGGGGTTCGTCCTCGTCTGCAATCAAAAAGTCAGAGCGGATGTGCAGCTCACCGTTGTCTTCTTCATAGAAGCGGGCCGACTCCTCAATGTCTTCGTCCATCGCATCTTCCGGGATGGACAGGCCAAAGTACTGTTTGATCCAGCGTTTTTCTTCGAGCGTGGGCGACTCCAGGTCGACCCAGATGGGTTGAAAACGGGAGAGTTCCTCGAGCGATTCGATTTCTTCCTGAAAGAGTCGACCGTTAACGAGTGTGAAGATGTTGAGCATGGCGAATCCGAAAAATGGCCAGTTGCCAAAGGTTCAAAGGGGCGGCGAATAGGGGGGGCTGCAGCTTTCGAACGATGGGCCAATGCTCAAGGCGTCCGAAAGCTACCGACTCGGGGTAGTTTCCACGGCAATATGTCTCCAGAATGAATCGGCGAATTATCGCACCGGATGATCCGACTCAGAGCTTAAAAAAGACAGGATTTCATCGGCTCGGGCATGCACATCCGCCTGGCCGAGTGCCATCAACGCGCGTGTGAAGCCGGGCTCAAACAGCAAATAACTGGCCAAGCCTGCGCCGCTGCCTCGCAACGCGCCCAGACCTTCCAGGACCCGCACGATCGGTTTGGGCAAGGTGGGTGCATGTTCTTGCGCCAGAGCATCCAGCGAAGCGCTGGGCTGCAGCGCCAAAACCTCCACCGAGCGGAAAGGCAGTTTGGTACGGACTTGTTCGGGCAGCATGCTCAGCGACTGGTTGACGCGGCTGACTTGGGCGACATCGGCTTCCAGTGTGTCATGAAAAACGCTGGCCATGGCATGGCCAGCAATGGTGCCCAGTGAGGGGCGTGCGTTGGACGGGAGCGGCGTGCCGAAGCCTGCTCGCTGAGGTTGCCCCACGCCAATGGCCAAGATGCGGTCAGCCCCCAGGTGAACGGCAGACGACAAAGGGGAGAGCTGACGCATGGAGCCATCTCCAAAATACTCCATGCCGCCATCGACCCACAGCGGCGTGGGTGGAAAAATGAAGGGGATGGCGCTGGAGGCCATCAGATGCTCAATGGTGATGGGCTGTTGCTCGGCACGCCTGCCGGGACGGCTCCAGGGAATGGGCTGGCCGTCACGGGTTTGGCAAAAGGTCCAGTGAACCCCACTGGAGTAACTGGAGGCGGTGACAGCCAGCGCTTGCAGCACGCCGGTTTGCAAGGCTGTGTCGATGCGGTCCAGCGCAATTGCACCGTGCAAAGTGTTGACCAAGGGGAGGCTGTCCATGACGCAGGCTGATTGCCTTGCCGACAGTACCAATCCCATGGCCGTGGCCCAACGACTGAATTTGGCCCAAGGGTTTTGGGGCAACTGGTACACCGCTTCGGAACGCAGGCCGCCCCAGAACCTTGCCAATTCATCCAATCCGCGCAGGCCATCCATGGCCTTGCTTGCCAAAAATGTGACATTCAATGCGCCAGCGGATGTGCCTGTGAGCACCTGAAAAGGGAAATGGGGCGTCGAGCGGGCACCTGGACGATCTAACAATTGGCCAATGGCCTGCAATGCCCCTGCCTGGTAGGCCGTGCGAGCGCCACCGCCCATCAGTACCAGGCCATGGATGGGGCGGGCGTTGGACGCATGAAGCGCAGGCGTCAGGCTATCGATGTGCATGGTCAGGGGTTTTGACGCAGGGTGTTAGATTCAGTCAATTCACTTGCATTGTTCCATGACATCCCATCTGACATCACGGCGAGAGCGCTGGCTGCTCTTCACGCTGGCCGGCATTCAATTCACCCACATCCTGGATTTCATGATCATGATGCCGCTGGGGCCGCAGTTCACGGCCTTGTTTGGCATCAGCAATGCGCAGTTTGGTTTGTTGGTCTCGGCGTATACCCTGTCTGCAGGCCTTTCGGGGTTGATGGCAGCCACCTACATCGACCGCTTCAGCCGCAAGCGCTTGCTGCTCGTGATGTACATCCTGTTTGGACTCGCCACTTTGGCTTGTGGTCTGGCCCCGGACTATTTTTCGCTGATGGCTGCGCGGGTCGCTGCGGGCTTGTTCGGCGGCGTGTTGTCGGCGCTTTCCCAGACCATCGTGGCCGATGTGATCCCGTTCGAGCGAAGAGGCCGGGCCATGGGGGTGGTGATGACCTCGTTTTCCGTGTCGACGGTGGCGGGCGTTCCCTTGGGCTTGTTCTTGGCGGCCCACATGAGCTGGCATGCGCCTTTCTTTGGCATTGCCTTGTTGGTGGGTTTGTTGTCGGTGGGGGCTTGGCAAACCTTACCCCGTCTGGATGCCCACCTGCACCACCCGGATCGGACCAGTGTCTGGCGCGGCATCGGGCAGGTGTTGGCAGACGGCAACCACCTCAAAGCCTTCGGGGTTTCCGGTTTGATGATGTTTGCCAGTTTCACGGTCATCCCTTACATCACCATTTACCTGCAGTCGAATGCGGGCATGCAGGCCCAGCAAGTGCCATGGATTTATCTGTGCGGCGGCGTGGCCACCTTGCTCAGCGCCCGTTACTTTGGTCGTTTGACGGATCGTGTGGGCAAGGTCCTGGTGTTTCAGCGGCTGGCTTTGGCTGTGACCGTGCCGCTGATGGCCACGACCTTGTCGCAAGGGTCGCCTTTGTGGGGCCTGCTGACCATATCGACTTTGTTATTTACCGTCATGAGTGGTCGCATGATTCCCGGGATGGCCATGATTTCATCGGCCGTAGAGCCACGTTTGCGCGGCACGTTCATGACCCTCAATTCGGCCGTCCAATCGGCGTCCATGGGGCTGGCGGCTTTGGTGGCGGGTCTCATCATCGGGCGCGATGGCCAAGGACAACTGACGTTTTATTGGGTGGCGGGTCTGCTCGGGGTCTGCGCCAGTTTGCTCAGTGCTTGGCTGGCCGGGCATTTGCGCATGCATGGTGCGACGGCTTCCGGTGCTTGATGCGGCTTTAGAGGTCGGTGCGGCTGTGTTTCGAGCCAGGCTTCAAGTCGAACGATAGCACCGAAAAGCCTGTTTGCGGAGAATCGTCTGGGCCTCTGGGGGTTTACCTTGGGTGGCCTTGCTTTTCAATCTGGGGCGGCGCATAGTGGGGCTGAACCATCCTCAAAGATGGTTTCGGAGCACCGCTCAGGCGGGGCTTTTTCTACCCTGATCTATGGAGGCGACGACTATGAATTTAACCATCAGCGGGCACCATCTGGAAGTGACCCCGGCCTTGCGCCAGTACGTCACTGGGAAACTCGACCGCATCACCCGGCATTTCGATCAGGTGGTCGACGTCAAAGTGCTGCTGACCGTCGAGAAGCAGAAAGAAAAGGAAAAGCGCCAGCGCGCTGAATGCAACATCCACGTGAAAGGCAATGACCTGTTTGCAGAAAGCGCCCACGAAGATCTGTACGCCGCCGTCGATGAGCTGGTGGACAAACTGGACCGTCAAGTGGTCAAACACAAAGACCGCATCACCGATCACCACCACAGCGCCCCCAAGCGCATGATGTGACGGGTTTTCAATCGATCTGACTCCAGGCCGCCCAGAGCGGCCTTTTTCATGTGCAAATGAGTTCAAAAGTTTTAATACTTACTTGTGCATCTCTCTTGTGGCCTGAGGGCTGATACATCTTGCAACCTTTGTGCCCCGGACGGGTGCATAATCCGCCTCGACCATGAATCGCCTGTCATCCATACTGCCTGTTGCCCAAGTTCTTGTCGGAGTGGAAGCCACCAGCAAGAAACGAGCATTTGAAGAAGCCGGCCTTCTCTTTGAGAACCTGCATGGGCTCTCCCGCGCATTGGTCACTGACAGTTTGTTTGCCCGAGAGCGACTGGGCTCCACGGGTCTGGGGCATGGCGTGGCCATCCCGCATGGCCGTATCAAGGGCCTGAAGGCTCCTATGGCTGCCGTTTTCCAGTTGGCCCAGCCAATTGGATTTGATGCGCCCGATGAGCAACCCGTGAGCCTGCTGATCTTTCTGCTGGTACCGGAAGCTGCGACGCAAAAGCACCTTGAAATCCTGTCTGAAATTGCCGAGTTGCTCAGCGATTCCGCGCTGCGTGAGCACATCAAGAGCAGCACGGTGCAAGAAAACCTGCACCAACTGATTGCCCAATGGCAGTCGGCTCAAACCGTCTGAGTCGGCGAAGTTCTGGGTTTTTTCGATGAAACCTTCCGTCATCAGCGCCGACGTCCTGTTTGAGGACCACCGCGGCAAACTGAAATGGCAGTGGGTGGCGGGTTTAGGCGCTTCGGAGCGGCGATTTGACGAAGTGGCCGTGCGCGAAGCCCGATCGGGTGCCGATCTGGTGGGCTACCTGAACTACATCCACCCTTACCGCGTTCAGATTCTGGGGCCGCGTGAGGTGGCCTACTTGAGCAATGCCACGCCCGAAGACAGCGCACGCAGAATCGCGCGGATTGTCACTTTGGAGCCGCCAGTGCTGGTCTTGGCCGACGGACAGACGGCCCCCGAGGCACTGCTGTCGATGTGCGAGCGGGCTCAGATTCCGATGTTTTCCACCGACCAGTCATCGGCTTTCGTGATCGATGTGCTGCGTGCCTATTTGTCCAAACATTTTGCCGACCGCAGCACCATGCACGGCGTGTTTATGGACATTTTGGGCATGGGCGTGCTGATCACGGGCGAGTCGGGCTTGGGCAAGAGTGAGTTGGGTCTGGAACTGATTTCGCGGGGCAACGGCCTGGTGGCCGACGATGCGGTCGATCTCTACCGCATCAACCAAACCACCATCGAAGCACGGTGTCCCGATTTATTGCAAAACTTGCTCGAAGTGCGCGGCATTGGTTTGCTGGACATCCGTGCCATTTTTGGGGAAACCGCGGTGCGTCGGAAGATGCGGCTCAAGCTCATTGTTCACCTGGTACGCCGCGAAACGCTTGAGCGCGATTACGAACGCTTGCCTTCAGAGCCGCTGGTGCAGGATGTGCTGGGTATTCCGGTGCGCAAGGTCGTGATCCAGGTGGTCGCGGGCCGCAACATCGCCGTGCTGGTGGAGGCCGCTGTGCGCAACACCATTTTGCAAATGCGCGGCATTGACACCTATCAGGAATTCATTGACCGCCAACGTCGGGCCATGGAATAAGCGCCCCGTTTGCGCTTAACGCTGACGGTGGGGGCACGGGTTTTGTATGCAATGGGCATACAGGCTCAAGGCGTGGTCTGCGATCACAAACCCCTTGGCTTCGGCCACAGCTTGTTGGCGTGACTCGATTTCCGGATCGTAAAACTCTTCCACCCGGCCGCAATCGAGGCACACCATGTGGTCATGGTGTTGTCCCTCGTTGAGTTCGTAGACCGCTTTGCCGCTTTCAAAGTGGTTGCGGCTCAAAATGCCAGCCTGCTCAAATTGGGTCAACACCCGGTACACCGTGGCCAGACCAATGTCTGCTTGCTCACGCAGCAGATGGCGAAACACATCTTCTGCTGTCATGTGACGCTGCGCGCCACTCTGAAAAACCTCCAGGATTTTCAGCCGGGGTAGCGTGGCTTTCAGACCATTGTTTTTCAGTTCGTCGATTTGAGTCATGTGAAGGGAATAGGGTGTGCGAAACCAGGGTGGACATGAAGCTGCCGCTACAATGATCCGATCATATCGGCATGCCTTCAACCATGACAGCTTTCCTGACTTTCCCCTTGACAGGCAACCGCCTGGCCATGCTCGTTGTTTGTGCAAGTTTGGCGGGCTGCGGGAGCATGTCCAGCTTCACCAGTGACACCTTCAAGCCATATGTGCCTGAGGTGGTGCAAGGCAACTTTGTGTCTAAAGAGCAGCGGCAGGCCATCAGCCCGGGCATGGCACGTGCGCAGGTCAAAGACATTTTGGGCACACCACTGGTGACCAGCTTGTTTCATGCCGACCGTTGGGACTACGCTTTCAGCATCCGCCGCCAAGGTGTACCACCCCAGAGCTTCCAGCTCACCGTGTTCTTCAAGGGTGACGTAGTGGCCTCTGTGGAAGGCAGTGATCTGCCAAGCGAATCGGAGTTTGTCGAGCGCTTGGTTCAGCAACGCAAAACGACCAGCGTGCCCAATTTGCAAGCCAGCGAAGAAGACCTGAAAAAATTCCCTGCCCAAAAGGGACCTGCTGACGCCCCTGTTTCTGCGCCGCTGCCTGCCAGTTATCCTCCCTTGGAGCCCAAGCCGCGCTGACCCTTTTCTGCCCGGGCCATGAGCCCGATGGCTCGCGACCTTTCATTCAAAATTGCCATGACTCAATTGACTCACCTGCCCATCGCCGTTGCCGGAGCCTCTGGCCGTATGGGCCACATGCTCATCGAAGCCATTCTGGCCTCAGGCGATTGCCGCCTGGCGGGTGCGCTTGACATCGCCAGCAGTCCAGCGCAGGGGCAAGATGCTGCAGCGCCTTTAGGCCAAACCAGTGGCGTTTTGGTCACCGCTGACTTGCATGCCGGTTTGAAAAATGCCGGCTGCTTGATCGATTTCACCCGCCCTGAAGGCACATTGGCCCATCTCAAGGTCTGCCGCGAGCTGGGCGTCAAGGCCGTGATCGGCACGACCGGATTTTCGGACGCGCAAAAAGCAGAAATCGCCGACATCGCCAAGGACATCGCCATCGTGATGGCCCCCAACATGAGCGTGGGCGTCAACGTCACGCTCAAACTCTTGCAAATGGCGGCGCAAGCCATGTCGACAGGCTATGACATCGAGATCATTGAGGCCCACCACCGTCACAAAGTCGATGCGCCTTCGGGCACCGCACTCAAAATGGGTGAGGTGATCGCCGAGGCCATGGGCCGAGACCTGAAAGAGTGCGCTGTTTACGAGCGCTACGGTCATACGGGCGAGCGCGATCCGTCCAGCATCGGCTTTGCCACCATTCGTGGCGGCGACATTGTGGGCGACCACACCGTGTTGTTTGCCGGTATTGGTGAGCGCATCGAAGTGACCCACAAGTCCTCCAGCCGATCCACATATGCGCAGGGCAGCCTGCGTGCGGTGCGTTACCTCGCCAACCAGCAGCGTGGTCTGTTTGACATGTTCGACGTGTTGAGCCTGCGCTGAACTAGCCAACAGCCCTGCCGCCATGAGCCTCAACGATTTTTTGCTGCACAGTGACTTGGTCAGCCGTTTGCTGGCCTTGGTGTTGCTGGCGCTGTCGGTGGGCAGCTGGGTGGTGATGCTGTGGAAATGGCGTCTGCTGTCGCGTGTCGGCCTGGATGTGCGCCGCAGCATTGCGGCCTTCTGGCAAGCCCCAGCTTTTGACGATGCACGGCAGCGCGTGGCCCAGTTTGACCGCGATGCCTGCATTGCCCCGCTGCTCGAAGCCAGCTTGCTCCCGGTCGGGGGCACTTTGGCTTCGGCCGGAGACCGCACCCAACAACTGACCCGGGTGCTGCGTGATGCTCTGCAGGGCGTGGTCTGTCAGCTGCAATGGGGTCAGGTGTGGCTGGCCACGGCCGGTTCCATTTCACCCTTTGTGGGGCTGTTGGGCACGGTCTGGGGCATTTTCAATGCATTGACCGGCATGGCAGAAGCCGGGCAGCTGACGATCGACAAGGTGGCCGGTCCCGTGGGAGAAGCCCTGATCATGACGGCCGCAGGGTTGGCGGTGGCCATTCCAGCCGTGTTGGGCTACAACCTGCTGGGCCGAAAAGTGAACCAGATCGAAGCCGAACTCGAGGGCTTTGCCCACGATTTGCGCGGCTTGCTGGCCGACCCGCAGGACTGAGCCATGGCCTTTGGTCGCCTGGAAACCCGCAAGCCGGACGCTCCCATGAGCGAGATCAACGTCACCCCCATGGTGGATGTGATGCTCGTCTTGCTGGTGATCTTCATCCTCACTGCCCCGTTGATGAGTAGCGCCATCCGCTTAGACCTGCCCCAGGCCGAAGGTGGAGAGGCAGGGGCTTCGCCCCAAGCCTTGTCTTTGGTGGTGGATGCTCAAGGCAAGGTTTACCTGGCGGACAAACCGATCACCCCAGAGGCTTTGCGCCAGCGCCTGTCTGAAGCGGCCAAACGCAACCCCAACACCAAGCTGGAACTGCGTGCTGACGAGTCTGTCCCCTACGGCCGCGTGGTCGAAACCATGGGTTTGGCTCAAGAAGCGGGCCTGTCCCGCATCGGTTTCGTCGCCCAGACCCCCTCCGCTGGAACGCGCTGAAGGTCACGCCCCCAAGCTGGGTCCCTGCAGCGCTCGCCCCGGCTGACCTGACTCGCCCCCTCTACAATTGCAGGCTATGCAAGACAAGTACAACCACCTCGAAGTCGAACCCGCAGCCCAAGCCCGCTGGACGGCTCGCGATGCCTACCGCGTCACCGAAGACGCCAGCAAAAAGAAGTTTTACGCCTGCTCCATGCTGCCTTACCCCAGCGGCAAGCTGCACATGGGCCATGTGCGCAACTACACCATCAACGACATGCT